>Ga0222641_1000003_pt1 | contig 101366 bp, 95 predicted proteins | sample AntAcemetagen227_FD_179877 | JGI IMG/M metagenome (GOLD analysis project Ga0222641, IMG submission 179877) | Saline water microbial communities from Ace Lake, Antarctica - #227 | ecosystem: Environmental > Aquatic > Non-marine Saline and Alkaline > Saline | place: Antarctica: Ace Lake...
ACCGAGGGGTATATTTGAGCTCAAATATTTTTTTAACAGTGGTATAAACAGGATAGGCGAACTACAGATAGCATCTCAAAGCGTTAAGGAAAAAATTAAAGAGATAATCAGCGGAGAGGACGATAGAAAACCCTATAATGACAGTCAGATAGTTAGTATGCTTGCGGGACTCGGCATATCGATAGCAAGAAGGACTGTGGCAAAATACAGGGAAATGCTGGGGATCTTACCCTCGTCCAAGAGGAAGAAGTATTTCTGATTGTGATGAAATGCCGATTGACTTTTACAGTCGGCTCAAATATAAGGCGAAACTTCATTGTGCTGGTGAAAACTGATTAAGAGGAGGAACACAAATGCAAACTTCTTTTACCTTTCGGAATATGGAAGCAGCAGAGTGGTTGAAAGACTATGCTGACAAAAAGCTTTCCAAAATTGAGAGATACATGGACAAGCCTGTAAGCGCTACTGTAACACTGTCTATAGAAAAATTCAGAAATGTTGCCGAAGTGAATCTGTCGGCCAAAGGTATAAATCTGCAGGGCAGGGAAGAGGCAAAGGAAATGACTCTTGCCATTGATAATGTCATGGATAAGGTAGAACGACAGATAAAGAAATCTAAGCAAAAGATGAGAAATCACAAGGATGTCACATCCAGGAGTGAAGGCATAGATACAGGCGTTGAAGAATATGATGAATATGATGAAAACTCCAAAGTGGTGGAAACGAAAAAGGTCGTACTTGAACCAATGTCTCTGGAAGATGCTACCCTGGAAATGGACGAATCGAAAAAAATGTTTGTCATTTACAGGGATTCTTCCTCAGAGAAGGTGAGCATTATCTATCGTCGTGGTGACGGAAAATATGTCCTGATTGAGACAAACAGCTGAAATACAGGGTAAACCATAATGAATATTCAGGACATGCTTAAAAAAGAATTTATCATCGAAGATCTAAAATCCAGGACGAAGAAAGAGACCCTCGTCGAACTGGTGGATGTTGTTTTTCGCGACGATATGGATATTGATCGGAGTGCTGTGATTGAGGCGCTGCAGGAAAGGGAAAAACTTGGAAGCACGGGAATAGGTGATGGTATTGCTATACCCCATGGAAAACTTGCAGGTCTTGAAAAACTTATCATCTCATTCGGAAGAAGTGTAACGGGGGTTGATTTTGATTCCCTGGACGGTAAGCCCGTACATATCTTCTTTTTGCTTCTGGCACCGGAGAATTCGGCGGGACAGCATCTGAAGGCGCTGGCAAAAATATCACGGATGCTGAAAGATGTCTCCTTCAGGGCGGCTCTTATCAAGGCCGGATCATCCAAAGAAATATATGATCTTATCGTGGAGAAAGACAGGGCATATGTTTAGGGGGCTGTCTTCTCAAACACCAAATTTATTTTAATAGAAACCAAGGGATACTGTTATGCCTGACCGGGGTGATACAGGAAAAACCGCAACAGATCGAAAGGCGGAGGTGCGATGAAAAACCTTCGTATCGTTATTATAACCGGTCTGTCTGGTTCCGGGAAGAGTACGGCCCTGAAGGCCTTGGAAGATATAGGGTTTTTCTGTGTCGATAATCTCCCGGTTATGCTTCTTCCCAAGTTTCTTGATCTGCAGACCGGGGACTCATCCGAAATTTCCAAGATAGCCCTGGTCATGGACCTGCGTGAGAAGCATTTTCTTGAAAAGCATATAGAGGTTCTCTCTCGATTGAGGAAGAAAAAGTACGATATCGAAATACTCTTTCTCGATACGAGCGATGAACTGCTCCTGCGCAGGTTCAGTGAGACGAGGAGGACGCATCCCCTGTCGAAGGATAGGACCATTCTTGAAAGCATCAAACTGGAGCGGGATAAACTGCACGAATTGAAGGAGATGGCCAATAACATTGTTGATACATCGGGTTACAGTATCCATCAGCTGAAGGAACATGTCCAGAGGTTCTATCTTGCACCCGGCAAGGCCAAAAAACTCCTTATAAATCTGATATCGTTCGGATACCGTTATGGTCTGCCTCCGGACGCGGATATCGTGATGGATGTTAGATTTCTTCCCAATCCCTATTTCGTTAGTGATCTCAAGGAACACAACGGCAATGAAAAAGCCGTAGAAGAATATGTTATGCGGTGGGATGATACAGGGCAGTTTCTTTCAAATCTGTTCGATATGATGACATTCCTGACGCCACTGTACGAAAAAGAGGGGAAATCATACCTGAATATAGGTATAGGATGTACAGGAGGAAAACACCGGTCTGTGGTTATACTCAACCAGTTGGCAAAATATTTTTCGGACAGGAACTACACGACAAATGTGAGCCATCGGGATATAAAGAGGGTGTAAACCTACTCGGGTTCACAGTTCACGGATTATAATTTCAGTTTCACATCTATTTCGCTTCTGAAGACACCAGCTTTCTCGTTATATTATCCTTTATCCAGTGTGGATCCCACCATTCCACCGGGTTTACAAATTTTCCTCCTACTATCATGCTGAAGTGGAGGTGATCACCTCCTGCCATGCCAGTGTTACCCGTGCGACCAATCACTACTCCTTTTCCGACTGCTTGTCCCTTATCTACATTTACCGATGAGAGATGTCCATAGAGGCTGAAGATCCCCATGCCGTGATCTATGATTATTGTATTGCCGTAGATTCCGAGATATCCTGTAAAGGCAACAACGCCCCCATTTGACGCCTCCACCGGCGCATTTCTCGTGGATGCGAGATCTACCCCCATATGCACGCTTTTACTTATTTCCCTGCCGTCATTATAATAGGTTCTTCTGTCGCCGAAGGTTGCCATGGTGGCCGCATTTTTCATCCGGAGAAAGGTTCCTTCCCAGAATTGTTCCGGCCGCGCGTCTTTGCATATCTTCTCAATGGTTTTTAAATTGTTAGCTCTCATTTCCCTGTTTATGCGCGAGAAGGCTTCGATCAGAGTTGTTCCTCTTAAGTCTTTGTATCTGTGTTGAAACTCCGGCATCTTCATTTCCAGGAAATGCTGACTGATATTCATCCTGTCCCTGCGGAATTTCTTGTTTCTTATATGAAAGGAGACTGGACAGAGTGAAATATTCCCGGCATTGTCTTCGGCCAGGATACTTATCTTCAAGGTTTTCTTTGCGGCATCCATGGGTATGGCAAAATACGATATATGACGCATTCCGCCCGCTGTGGTTTCCGGGTATGAGGGAAAGAAATCGTTGTCAACCTGTACGCCGCTTAGAGGTACGCTCTCAGAAAGATTGTAGACTATGACGCACGAGCCCCCCGGGTTTATATAGTTGGAAAAACTCACAGGGGATATGCGGGGTGGTATGGTGTCTATAACTACTTCAAATGTAACGGCCCTTGTATTCTTCCTTAGCGAATGGTCTGTAACTATTATCTCGATTGTGGCGGTTCCATCATGGAGTTTCAGGTCTTCCGGGAATACATCAATTGTCAGGGTTTCCTTGTTTGTTTTCCTTTGAGGCAGGTTTAAAGACCCTAATGTGTGTTTCTTTCCATCCTGTAAAATATCGACGGAAACATTTCGAAGGCCACTCTTTCTGTCAATGCAGGTAACATCGAAGGTTGTTTCCTGCCCTATCATCTTGATATCGCGGCTTAATATTATCTCCGGTTCTTCTCCTTCGCAATAGACCATAAAGGCCCAGATTCCCACACCTACCAGCGCGATCAACACAATAGAAAACAGATATCGCAGAAACTTTTTCATATAATCCTCTCTTTTATGATTTCATCAAATCTTCTTAATTTCATCCAACCCTTTCACAGTTGACCTTATATATAATAACTGTTATGTTTTTCAATCTATTTTGACATTACTTTGGTTTTTTGAGAGAGAGTTGACGACATCATTCTTACATATAACTCGTGAATAAAGGGGCAGCACCATGCTGAAAGACAAAAATGTTGTTCTCGGTATAACAGGCGGTATCGCCGCGTATAAGGCTGCTGAACTGACGAGGGAGCTTCTGAAGCGAGGAGCTACAGTGAAGGTCATCATGACAGAAAATGCGGCCAGATTCATAGGCCCGCTTACCCTGCAGACGCTCTCCGGTAATCCGGTTTACAGCGACATGTTCTCTCTTGCCGCTGACTCTGAGATACCTCATATATCTCTGGCACAGTCTGCCGATATAATTGTTGTGGCTCCGGCAACGGCCAATATAATCGGCAAAATCGCGTCTGGTATTGCCGACGATCTTCTCTCTACGACAATAATAGCCACAAAGGCCCCCGTGTTGATATGTCCGGCTATGAATTCAAATATGTATGACAATCCCATCCTGAGATCCAATATTGATAAACTTTCCTCGCTGGGCTATCTCTTTGTGAACGCCGGATATGGAGAACTTGCCTGCAAGTCACGAGGTCCCGGAAGATTGCCGGACCCCGGAGATATTGCTGAAGAGGTAGAGGTGGTTCTGACAGAGAACAATCTGGAAGGCCACAGGATACTGATAACAGCAGGCCCTACCATAGAATCGTTTGATCCGGTAAGGTATATATCAAATCACTCATCAGGGAAGATGGGATACGCCCTGGCCATAATGGCGAGGAGGAGGGGCGCGGATGTCACGCTGATCAGTGGGCCCACCGCGCTTTCCATGCCGGCTGGTGTCAAATTTATAGGAGTATTGAGTGCTGAGGAGATGAGAGAGGCTGTAATGGAGCATCTCGAAGATTCGACAGTTATTATCAAGGCTGCCGCGGTAGCCGATTACCGCCCACCCACTGCCTTGGATTCCAAGATAAAGAAAAAAGATGAGGAACTGGATGTTTGCCTTGAGAGAACGCCCGATATAATATCCGAAGTCAGCGACAGAAAAAAGAATCGCATACTTGTAGGATTTGCCATGGAGACGGAAAATCTTGTTGAAAATGCGAAAAGCAAGATGATTGCCAGGGATATGGATCTGATAGTGGCGAACGAACTTGGCCGTCCCGGTTCCGGATTTCAGCACGACACAAATATTGTAAAGATAATAGACAGAGCAGGCGGCATCGAAGAATTGCCCCTTATGGACAAAAAAGATGTGGCGGACAGGATTTTGGACAGGGTTTTGGAAATCTCCGGCAGAAGGGGTGAAAAATGAGAGATGAACTTCTGGAACTGGCAAGTGCCCTGAAAAATCAGATAATATCCGAGAAAGAATCAAGGAGTGGCCTTTACAGTAAGTTGTACATAAAAGGAAATTTGGGTGCATTAACATCCGAGCCTGTTGATACCGCGGTGAACAACAGTGTGGCTCATGTTCCATCTATCACGCTGGAGGATATAGAAAAAGAACTCGGGGACTGCAAAAGATGCAAATTGCACAGTGAAAGGCACCACATTGTCTTCGGAGAGGGCAGTTCCACCTCCGACCTTGTATTTGTCGGTGAGGCCCCGGGAAGAGACGAAGACATGCGGGGAAAACCCTTTGTGGGCCGGGCCGGGCAGCTGCTTACTGACATTATAAAGGCCATGGGGCTGGAGAGAAAAGATGTGTATATATGCAATATATTAAAATGCCGTCCCCCAAAAAATCGCAACCCGGAGCCTGATGAGATCGCCGCGTGTGAGCCTTTTCTGATTAAACAGCTTGATGTCATACAACCTCGCGTTATTTGTGCGATGGGTAAATTTGCGGCTCAGACCCTTCTCAAGACAGGCACAGCCATCTCCATGCTGCGTGGCAGATTTCATTCCTATCACGGGATAAAACTGATGCCTACATACCATCCTGCTTACCTTCTGAGGAATCCCGGAGCAAAGAAACAGGTCTGGCAGGATGTACAGGTAATTATGGAAGAGTTAAAACAGGCGTCGGAGATCAGCATTTGAAGTAAAACCATATATTATCCCCGCGAAAGTGGAGAAACAGGTATTATCTGGTGAACTCTATGAAAAACAGAATGCGAACATATGTTGGTTTATTGGCAATTGTTATGCTTCTTGTCCTCGGCGGGGTGGTGCAGTCTTTTGGCAAAGATGAAAAGGAAAATGTCTTTGACGTAATTACAATCGATTCGGCTATTACTCCGGCCGTCGCGAATTATATCATCAAAGCCATAGACCAATCGCAGACAAATAATTCTGCCGGCATTATTGTCCTTCTGGACACCCCGGGCGGGCTTGACCTGTCCATGAGAGATATAGTCAAGAAACTTTTGAACCCTCCGTTGCCTGTCATTGTTTTCGTTTATCCATCCGGAGCCAGGGCAGCGTCCGCTGGGGTTATGATAACCATGGCCGCTCCGGTTGCTGCCATGGCCCCGGGCACAAACATAGGCGCTGCCCACCCGGTGGCAATCGGGATTGGGGGCAAAATGAACGAGACAATGGCGAAAAAGGTGGAAAATGACGCAATTGCCTACGCCAGAGGAATAGCAAATACGAGGGTGCGCAACGCTGACTGGGCCGAGGAGGCCGTAAAAGAGAGCGTCTCCATCACGGCTGAGAAAGCACTCGAAATAAATGTTATTGATGTAATTGCTTCTGATGTAGAAGAACTGTTGAAAAAGATAGATGGGACGACCATTATACTCCAGTCAGGGGATGTGACCCTTGATACGGAAGGCGCTACCATAAATAAACGGGATATGGGATTGCGGAATAAGGTCCTTGTAACCTTGAGTAATCCTAACATAGCCTATCTTCTGATGATGATAGGGCTGGCCGGTCTCTATTTTGAATTTGCCAATCCCGGTGCGATTCTGCCCGGTGTTGTTGGAGGGATTTCACTCATATTAGCCTTCTTTGCCATGCAGACCCTTCCCGTGAATTATGCCGGCGTTGCACTGATAATCTTCGCCATAATCCTCTTTATCGCGGAGATAAAGATTGTAAGCCACGGCATGCTGAGTGTGGCGGGAGTTATTTCGCTTGTCCTGGGTTCTGTCATGTTGTTTGATTCCTCCGTCCCGGCCCTCAGGGTATCGTTTGGTGTAATGATCCCCACAATCGTTACAGTATCACTTTTCTTTATTGTGATTGTATCGCTTGCCGTGAAGGCGCAGATGAAAAAGCCTTTCACAGGCGTGGATGGTATGATCGGCCGGGAAGGTAAAACAATAACCCCCGTATATGCCGATGGGAGGGTTCTTGTAAAGGGGGAACGCTGGAATGCCTTCAGCACGGAATTAATAGAGGAAGGAGCGGATATAAGTGTGGTTAGCGTAGAAGGTTTGAGACTCAAAGTGGAAAAAATATAAGAAAGATATGGGAGGATATATCATGTACGCAATAATAACGATAGTTGTCTTGGTAGTGATGTTCCTGGCGGCCTCGCTAAGAATACTCAACGAGTATGAACGGGGTGTAATATTTCGTCTGGGAAGAGTCATAGCCACTAAAGGGCCCGGCCTTATCATCCTGATACCCATAATAGACAGGATGGTAAAGGTAGATATGAGAATCATAACGATGGATGTTCCTCCTCAGGATGTGATAACGAGGGACAATGTTTCCATCAAGGTAAATGCGGTGATTTACTTCAGGGTTCTGACGGCCAATGAAGCCGTTATTGAGGTTGAGAACTTTCTTTATGCTACCTCCCAGCTTGCGCAGACTACCCTGAGAAGTGTCTGCGGGCAGGTTGAGCTGGATGAACTCCTTGCCGAGCGGGAAAAGATCAACGCGCGACTCCAGGAGATACTCGATCGAAGCACAGACCCGTGGGGGATAAAGGTGTCGACCGTCGAGGTAAAACATATCGATCTTCCGCAGGAGATGCAGCGGGCGATGGCGAAACAGGCCGAGGCAGAGCGAGAAAGAAGGGCAAAGGTCATAAGCGCAGAGGGCGAATTCCAAGCCGCTACGAAGCTTACTCAAGCGGGTAAGATGATGGCAGAAGAGCCAATATCGCTGCAACTCCGCTATCTCCAGACACTTGTGCTCGTGGCCGCGGAAAACAATTCAACGACACTCTTCCCCATACCGATTGACCTGTTCGAACCATTTGTTGATCTTATGAAAAAGAAGAACAAACAGATTGATAAAACTCAGGGGGAAAGCTGAAAGGAGGCTGAAGTGAAAACCGATGGGAAAGCACGGGGGTTCATAGGGCCCGCAATCCTTATCACTCTTGGAATACTTATAATCTTGAATAACGGCGACATCTACGGATTTGATAAAAGCTGGCCGATACTCCTGATCGTTATATCCGTCTCCATGCTTGCCCAGCGCACCAGAGATGTAGGGGGATGGATCATCGGCGCTGCAGGTGTGGGTTTCTTTATAATAAAAAACTTCTATCCGGAAATTGAAGACTTGGGCAAATACGTATTTCCGGTCCTCCTGATAGTCCTGGGGGGGTATATAATATTCAAGAGATCTGTCAGATTGGGAGATCGAGATCATCATGATAATGAACGTCATTGAAAGCTAACAGTCAAGTGACACAGTTGGTGAAGGGAACTTCAATATCTGATAACAACATGCAATATAAAGTTGTCATTTTATCACTACTGTAAGGAACCAATCTGATGAAAAGAGTATGGTTGATAGGTTTGATTATTGGGGGCAAGTCTGGAAGAAAGAGCTTCTGCTGACCCTAATCCCCGGAGAGAAGGGGGTGGAAGACACGGCGGTATCCGGCGGTGGCGGGGAAGTCACTATACCACCCTTTCCCTCTGAACGGCACGATGACATACGAACCGCAAGGGCCATGTGTGGGATCGGGATTTCGGTATTGTCGGCCACAGGCGACCTGTGCGATAGGGAGGAGCCTTTCTCATGCCATCTGTTGAACACGCCATCCGATAGCGATGTCATGCTTTTGTAAGAGAGATCATGGTGCGGTGGAATTTACGCCGCACCATTTTTTTGATACCACATCGGAACTTTGTTCACGTCTACGGATATCAGGTGCACGGGTATGTTTTGGTGGATAGTGACTATCTGTCCCCTTCATTTTCATAATGTGTCTCTTTCTCCGTAGAGGGGGCATTTTTGTTGTTTCTAAAAAGAAGGGAGTGTAGTATGAAGCTGCATTGTGGTGGTTTCAATGCCATTGAGATGAGGTGGGCACAGGCATATGACAAACGAGGAAAAGAACGAAGATGTATCATTTGAGGAGCTCCTGAAGGAAAGCACGAACGAAACGGGGTGGCTGGAACCAGGAGAGCAGGTAGAGGTCCAGATCGTCGACATTAGCTCTGACTGGGTCTTTCTCGGGCTCGGTGGCAAGAGCGAGGGTCTCCTCGATAAAAAGGAACTTCTCGACGAAAACGGTGAATTTCCGTTTAAGATCGGCGACAAGATCGCGGCGTATTTTCTGTCGTCACGACACGGCGAATTTCTCTTTACCACCCGGATTACTAGCGGCGAGGCGGGAAGAAACTACCTTGGTCATGCCTGGGACGGCAAGATCCCCGTCGAAGGGCTCGTGGAAAAAGAGATAAAGGGCGGATTTCAGATCAAGATAGCCGGTGACACGAGGGCCTTCTGTCCCTATTCCCAGATGGGACGGCGGCGGGTGGAGGATTCATCTGAGTATATTGGGGAACGGCTGTCCTTTATGATTACGGAATACAGCGAAGGGGGGCGGAACGTTATCCTCTCCAACCGCGCGATCCTGGAGGCGGAAGAACGTGAGAAAAGAGAGGCGCTCAAAGAGGAGCTGAGGGAGGGGATGAAGATCACCGGGACGGTCGCATCGATTCAGGGGTTCGGTGCGTTTATCGATATTGGGGGGATCCAGGCGCTGCTCCCTATCTCGGAGATTGGGTGGGCGCGGGTCAATGATATCCACGACGTCCTGTCCATCGACCAGGAGCTGGAGGTGGTGATTCTGAATCTGGACTGGGAACGGGACCGGGTGGCTCTCAGCCTCAAGGCAACACTCCCCGATCCCTGGGACCAGGTTGAGGAAAAATATCCTGCGGGATCTTCCCATGTCGGAGTGGTGGCACGTCTTCAAAAATTCGGAGCCTTTGTCACCCTTGAAGGGGGAGTGGACGGACTGATCCATATCTCAAAGCTGGGTGGAGCAAAGCGGATCAATCACCCGGGTGAGGTGTTGGAGCAGGGACAGTCTCTGGAGGTGACCGTTGAAGCGGTTGACCGTGAGAAGAGAAGGCTCTCTCTAACACTGGAGCGGGATGAAAAAGGGAAAGATGAGGCGGGAATGGCCGACGATTATCGCTCATACCTTCAAAATGCCCCCACCTCGATGGGAACACTCGGTGATATCCTGAAAGACAAACTTGCCCTTTCGATAAAGAAAAAGAATGTAAAGAAAAAGAAGGCAAAAAAATAGTATAGGCTCTTTATCTGAAAAATCCTGCCATAAAGCTGTTTGGTCTTCAAAGATTGAAGGTTTGATGAACGTCAACTATTGTTTCTCTCTAACGACAATTATTTCCCCCTCAGCATTCTCTGTTCAGATGTATACCTGTGATCCGGGGTATATCTGCTCACGCCTTGTTCCGTCCATATGTCTCATCCTCTCTGTTCCCCAAAAGGTGGCAGTCATCTTTATTTTGTCTTAACCAGAAGAGCCGCCAGATAACTTTCGGGCATGCGTCCGCTACCGCGGAAATCCGCATCCTGCCCAAGCGGCCTGATCGACTTCACTTTCTCTCTGCCACCGGCAACCACCATGTCCTCCAGTGCCTGATGGGAAAGCCCACTGAAATTCGTCGCCGCCAGCAAAACACCGCCGGGTTCCAGGATCTTTATCGCCGCATCAATCAGCACGGCAAAATCTTTTTTAACGCTGAATATTTTTCCACCATATCGGGCAAAAGAGGGCGGATCAAGGACCACACAAGCAAAACAGTTGCCCTTCTTAAGGGCCAGCTTCATATACGTCAGGGCATCGGCCCGGACAAATTCAGTCTCAGAGCAATCCAGCTGATTAAGTTTATAGTTTTCGCGACCCCGCTCCAGACTCTTGCGACTGATGTCCACATTGACAACGCTTGATGCACCGGAAGCCCGGGCGTACACGCCAAAGGAACAGGTGTATGCAAAACAATTCAGCACCCTGTCCCCTGTTGTCAATTCGGCAACAATCTTCCTGTTGCGGCGCATATCCAAAAACAAACCGTTATTTAAACCATCGTTGAGATCGACTCCGAAATGAAGAGCGTTCTCCTGAACCACCGTCCGGGCTGGCGCCTGATCAATCCAGACGCTTGCGTTAATTTGCTCTGGCTTGAGAGCCTTTGGATAAAGCCTTTCTTTGATAATAAGGTAACAGGCGCCAAGATGGTTTTTAACAAATTCCGCGAGAGCTTCCTTGTGGGCGATCCATCGCTTATTAAACAGGTGGATCACACAGTGGCTATCATACTGCTCAAGCACTAACCCGGGCAACCCGTCGCCGAGCCCGTTGACGAGCCGCAGGGCATTCGTTATTTTTTTCAGAGCCTTTCGCCTGTCAATGGCCGCTTCAATAAGATCGATCGTTTTTTTATCCAAATGTATTTTTGTGCTGAGATTTGTTGTTCCTGTCCTGCTGTACCCGTTTGCAACAGTGATCGGACTCACTAAAATTTTGTCGGCCAATTTGCAAGTAGATGTTTTCCGATACCCTTATCTTTTGAATCGCGAATAATACTCAATACATTGACCAGATAATCACGGGTATCGAGGGGATGTATAACATCCTGTACACCATAGACTTTCGCTGCGGCGTAAGCGGTAGTATCAGCTCTCAATTGGTCAATCAATACCGTGAAGTTTTTAAATCTTTTATCTCACTCTGTCAAACAAAACCTGGAGGAAATCGAAATCAGGAGCAGTGCCCTTTTTTAGAACCATTGAGGACAAGCGGGATGAGAATGTAAGATACGTGAAAAGCCGCGCCTTGAGGGATAACTTACAGGATGATTGAGCAGAAGTCAGCAGGGGCCATAGTAGCCAGATATCTCCTTTAATCGGGAGGACATGGTGAAGGGCTGAACATTTAAACGGGGAAGAAGCCACAATGAGTTCTCATAATCGGTAAGGGGATCGTCAACAAAAGTTTCTGGCTTTTTCAGTTCAGTTACGTTATCTCTCTTCATGGTATATGTATCCTTTCTTCTTATTTTGAAGTATCAGGCAATTGAGCTAACAATCGCCCAGAGGATACACCACCTGATATCTCAAACACAACTTTTGATTACAGCTCACGGGTGGTAATACACTTATATGTTGCGCCAGGAGAGACAGGGAGTCAAAAGCTCGCTTGATTCACTGGAACAGATTGCCGGGTGGGAAAATAAATTTCTCGGTCGTGAAGGCTCCTTCAAAATGACAGAGTATTGATGGAATGACACCATGATAAAGGACAGGACATGAATGAAGTATTTTGCGCGATCAATGAGATGAAAAGGAGAAATTACAGATGCAGGTAGTGAGTATTGAGAAGCTTGGAGAAAAGATATATGGATGTATAGATGACGGGATCAACTATTGTACGTTTTCGATTGAGCCTGATGGATCCATCGATTATGAGAAGAGTTATTATAAGAGCAATTACAGCGACTATGACCACTTTGTGCTTTCCTACGCGGAGACAGATCCCTGCACATGTTTCCTTGAAAATCCGGTGGAGATAAGCGCTAGTGATATGGAAAGCATGACCTATGAATATGTGCTGAGCGTGTGGAAAAGCATATGGGAAGGGGTGGTCTAAATACGTTTCCTTTCATTCCCGATTATACGGAAGTAATCTGAAAGTATCTCTCTGTGATCAAACATAATGATATCTGGCAGGTTGTCTTTAGTAAAAATTCCTATCTCTGTAGCATCATCCGCGGCCCTGGGGTCGCCTCTTCCGGTGGCCGTAAAAACCGTGGATATGGTGTGCTGGCGCGGGTCCCTGTCGGGTTTTGAGTATGTTCGCATCTGATCTTTAAGTATCACGTCAAGGGAGGTTTCCTCCTTTGCTTCCCTGACGGCGGCATCCTCCAGCGATTCTCCATAATCGACAAAACCTCCCGGGATAGCCCAGCCGATGGGTGCATTTTTCCTCATTATCAGTATAATGCCCCCTCCCTCGACCTCGATAATGATATCGACAGTGGGTGTTGGGTTATGGTAAAATTCCAGCTCCGTGCCACAGTTAGGGCATATTATTTTTGTCTTTGTGCTCATTGAGATACCGGTCCATCTGTAATTTTGAGAATATAAATTAAAGTATAACAGCATGTCAAGAACGGATTCTCTTGACATATATGGGTTATTTATTTAGTGTCCATGCAAAAATAGGCTGTTTCTGGAGGAAAGATGATTGGTGTACTGATTGTAACTCACGGCAATCTCGGATGTGAGCTGATAAAGGCTGCCGAGATGATAAAGGGTGATATAAAAGGGATTACCTCTGTCTCACTGGATGCGAAAAAGGGCGTGGAAGATATCAAGAAAGAGATTACTTCGGCTATAAAAAAGGCCGATTCGGGGAAGGGTGTGCTTATTATGACAGATCTGTTTGGAGGCACGCCTTCAAATATCTCCCTGTCGTTCCTGAAAAAGGAAAAGGTAGAGGTGGTTACCGGTGTGAATCTCCCCATGCTGCTCAAGATATCGGATATAAGGGGGGAAAAGAAGCTTGCTGAATTTGCCGATCTCATAAAAGTTTACGGCAGAAAAAACATCTACCTTGCCAGCGAGATACTAAACAGAAAAGCCAATGATTGATCTACGACGTTTTTCACCGGCTGATCCTTCTCTGATAAGAATTGACAACAGGCTTGTCCATGGTCAGATACTGGAGGCGTGGGTCCCCTTTATCAGTGCCTCGCACATCGTAGTGGTGAATGACGAAGTCGCGGATGACCTGTTCCGGGAATCGATCATAAGGATGGCGGTGCCTCGGGAAATAGAAATGCGTGTTTATAGCGTTGAAGCGTTCTCCAGAAATCTTGTCTATAAGAACTATATAGAGAAGAAAAGCATCGTTTTATTTAGCAGTATAGACGATCTGTTGCGGGCATACAGCCTGGGGTTCAGGTTTGACAACTTAAATATAGGCAATGTTTATAATGATGACTGTGTGTGCCAGCCTACAGTGGCTGTATCCTTGAGCGAAAACAACGTGAAGGATCTGATACTGCTTTCCGATTCAGGAGTCAAAATAGAGATAAGATGTGTTCCGAGAGACAGCCCTATTGATTTCCTGGAGGTTATAAAGAAGCTTAGTAATTCCAGACACAACCAAGGCATATGATATGTGGTTGAACTTTTTTGAAGTGGCCCTTCTGGGCGGAGTTCTATGTCTGGACAGGGTGGCCCTGCAGGTTATGATATCCAGGCCCGTTGTCGTCGGTCCTGTCATAGGGATGGTGCTTTCGGAACCATTTACAGGACTGATAATCGGAGCATTCATAGAGCTGCTGTGGATCGACAGATCGCCGATGGGACTGTATATCCCTCCTAACGACTCAATCGCTACCGTACTGGCAACGGCGGGGGCCATACTGGCCGGGAGAGAATCGGGACATCCGCCCCGCGAACTTGTTGTGCTGGCCATTCTCCTCTTTCTCCCCTTCGGCATCCTTGCCCAAAAGGTTGATGTATGGATAATAAAGACGAATGACGGACTTTCCCGTAGAGCCATGGAATATGCCCGGCTGGGCGATATAAAACGGCTTGCAAGAACGCATATGCAGGGGCTTGTGAGGACATTTGCGGGTGCGTTTGTTGTTATTTTCGTATGTCTGGCGCCGGGCGTGGCGATTCTCAAATGGGCATTTCCCATTCTTCCGGAGAGGATTTTGAAAACCCTTTCATATACCTACTTCTTCATTCCCGTCCTCGGTATCGCTGTGGCTTTGAACACCATAAAACTGCGTGGCGCTATTCCGGTATTCGCAGGGGTTTTTCTCCTTGCCACCCTGATTATAAAAATCTTTTAGACGGGAAATGCCGGCATGGCGAAAATGGCTGTAAATATTGAAATGCGCAATATGATGGCGGATGATCTGAATGATGTCCTCTCGATTGAACGTGTCTCCTTCCTCACACCCTGGTCAGAAGGCATGTTTCTGGAGGAGATGAGACACCCATTCTGTCATGATCTTGTGGCTCTTGTGAATGGAAATATTGTCGGTTATATAAGTTTCGCGATAGTTTACGACGAAATCCATCTCAGGAACCTCGCCGTACACAAAAACTGGAGGAGGCACAAGGTGGCTTCGGAACTCCTCTCAAAAATGATAAGAATCTCCTCCGGCAAAGGAGCTCGATATGGTACTCTGGAGGTAAGAAAATCGAATCTGGCCGCATTAGAGTTGTACAAAAGATTTGGCTTTGTGGTAGAAGGGACAAGGCCTTCTTACTACTCCGAGACAGGTGAAGATGCCCTTATAATGTGGGCGGATTTTTAAAATGAGATAATTATGAAACCTTATATCTCCGCGACAGTCTTTTCTCAAAGAGAAACAACCAGAGGACATTTCCTGATGGTCTTGAAGGCATCCGCCTCCTTCAGAGAATCTATTCCGGGGCAGTTTGTCATGGTGAGAATGAAAGACTGCAATGTCCCCTTCCTCTCTAGACCATTCAGTATCTATTCCGTTCATTCCCGAGCTGGCGACACATTTATTGAGATCATGTACAAGGTTGCAGGGAAGGGGACAGAGGCCTTCTCCAGGCTGAGAGAGGGCGATATCCTGAACATGCTGGGACCGCTTGGCAGAGGATTTGACGTTCATTCGGAATGTAGTCAAATAATTTTGATAGCCGGAGGAGTCGGTATAGCTCCCCTTTCATTTCTGGCGGAGCGCTACAGGAAAGACACTGCCAGCGCGGAAATAATCTGTTACATGGGAGCAGGAAGTTCAGAAGCGCTTGTAGGCCTGGACAGAATCGAGGAGATGTGCTCTGTCGTAAAGATAAGCACGGATGATGGAAGTCGGGGGTATTCCGGTTTGATAACAGAGCTTTTCGAACGCGACATGGGTCTCTACTCGGATAATAAATCCAGAATATATTCCTGCGGTCCGAATCCAATGCTCAGGGGTCTGTACGAATTATTGAAAAATCGGCCGTTTTCCTGCCAGGTCTCTCTTGAAGAACGTATGGCATGCGGCATCGGCGCCTGCCTCGGATGTGTCGTGAAGACAAAATCAGGTGTCGCGGGTGGTGGGCTGGTAAGAGTCTGCAAAGAAGGACCGGTATTTGATATTAACAGGGTAGAGTTCAGTGAAGATAACGGATATTGATATGAAATTGAAAATGGGTGTTAACATAGGAGGCCTGGCGCTGAAAAACCCGGTTATGACCGCATCTGGCACATTTGGCTATGGTGAGGAATATTCCGATTATCTTGACCTTAATCGTCTCGGCGCTGTTATCGTCAAGGGATTGTCCCTTGAGCCGAGAGAAGGAAATTCACCCCCGAGGATCATAGAAACGGCCTCCGGAATGCTCAATGCCGTCGGTCTTCAGAATGTGGGGGTAAGGGCATTCATTAACGACAAGCTGCCCTGGCTCCGCAGAACTGATTCCTCAATAGTTACAAACATATTCGGAGAAACCATCGAGGATTACGTGAAGGTTGCAGAGATTCTCAACGATGCCGAGGGCGTGGCCGCGATTGAGGTCAATATATCCTGTCCTAATGTCAAGAGGGGAGGAATCGCCTTTGGCTCTGATCCGGTTCTTGCCGCAGAGGTTACGAGGGCCGTAAAAGATGTTTCCCGTCTTCCCGTCATCGTGAAACTTACCCCGAACGTAACGGACATAACAGAGATTGCAAGAGCAGCTGAAGCCGCCGGTGCCGACGCACTTTCTTTAATCAATACGATTACAGGGATGTCGGTAGATATAGAAAAGAGGGTGCCGCACCTGAAAAATGTCACTGGTGGTCTGTCCGGACCGGCGATAAAACCGGTAGCGCTCAGGATGGTGTGGGAAGTGGTGAAAGAAGTCTCCATACCGGTTATAGGTATAGGTGGAATAATGAATGCCCGAGATGTCCTCGAATTTCTCATTGTGGGTGCAAAGGCAGTCCAGGTGGGAACGGCAAACTTTCTTAACCCTGGTGTAACTGCTGATATTATCGATGATATGGAACGGTATTTATCAGAGAAGGGCATCAACGATATAAATGACCTGATAGGGACGCTCAAGATATAACAACTACCTGTTTTCCATTTGAAAAGCCCCCCGTTTTCCACAATTGAAAGAGAAAAAATAGAACTGGAGTTATAGCAATGACAAAAGTGGCTGAATATGATGTGATAGTAATAGGAGCCGGTCCCGGTGGATATGTTGCCGGTATCAGGGCCGCCCAGCTGGGGCTGAAGGCCTGTGTTATCGAAAAAGACGCACTCGGTGGTGTCTGTTTGAACCGGGGATGCATTCCCACAAAAAGTCTTATTTATCAGGCGGGCATTTTTCATTCTCGTCTTGAGTTGGAAAAGATGGGACTTACCATTGATTCTAAAAAGTTTGATTACGGATATGTGTACGATCAATCAAGGGCAGCAGTCCGGTCTGTGGTCAAAGGTGTCGAGTATCTACTGAAAAAAAACAAGGTTGATCATATCCAGGGTACCGCCGAAATCGTTTCAAGAAACGGGGTAATGCTTGAAGATCAAACTGAAATCACAGGGAAAAATATTGTAATTGCAACGGGATCTCGCCCTTCGCAGATAAAAGGGTTCGAGTTTGATGAGAAACAGGTGCTTTCTTCGGGTGGAATTCTTTCTCTAAAAAAACTGCCCGACAGCCTGATTATACTTGGAGCGGGGGCCATCGGATGCGAGTTTGCCTATATCATGAACACATTCGGTGTAAAGGTACACCTGATAGAGATGGAAAAACATATTCTGCCCATTGAAGATGCAAGGACAGTGGCCGTTCTCGAAAGGTCATTTAAGGCTAACGGCATCGATGTAATTACAGGGACATGGGCAAACTCCATAGAGAAGACATCCGGAAAAGTGACGGTCACTCTTATGGGAAAAGATGGCAACTCAAAGAAAATAGAGGCGGAAAAGGTTTTATGTGTGTTCGGGCGGACTCCGAATACCGATAACATCGGTCTGGAGAATATCGGTCTGAAAACCGAAGAGGGCTATATTCCGGTGGTTGACTACTACCAGACACGCGTCGAAGGAGTGTATGCCATCGGCGATGTGGTGAAAACACCGCTTCTGGCCCATGTCGCTTCAAAGGAAGGCGAGATTGTCAGTGAGTATATTGCCGAGTATAAACCCAGACCTCGGATTGATCTGAATGAGATACCTTCAGCTATATATTGTGAGCCGCAGCTGGCAAGTTTTGGCTTCACAGAAGACAAGGCAAAGGAGCAGAACATCCCCTACAAAAAGGCGCTCTATCCGTACAGGGGAGTGGGTAAAGCTGTTGCAATCGGTAAAACCGAAGGTATGGTGAAGACCCTCTATGATCCTGAAACACATGAGATTTTAGGCGCGCACATTGTAGGGCATGATGCCACGGAACTGATCCATGAAATCCTTCTGGCTAAAACCGCCGGATTGTTGCCCGAAAATATCGCAGAGATGATCCATGCGCACCCGACCATGTCCGAGGTGGTGATGGAACAGATGCGTGCGGTGGATGGTCAGCCGATACATATGTAGTTTCCATCCAAGAATTGTACTTTTCCGCAATCTCTGCGTCAATCTACGGGATTGTTTATGCGGCGTACATTGGTGCACCTCTATGTGGTTTGGGGCCAGTCGCTGATTATTGACTGAGCATGTTCTAATCTTTTCTTCACCTATTTGTACAATTGCCGCACTTTTTTGTTTTCCTTCTCGATCTCTGCCTCCAGTGCTTCGGATAGCAACTTCTTGGACCCGCTACGCGGTACATCGGTAATGGGATCTTCAACAAAAGTTTCTGGCTTTTTCAGTTCAGTTACGTTATCTTTCTCCACGGTGTGTATATCCGTTTTTCTTATTTTGAAGTGTCGAGCAATTGAGCTAACAATCGCCCGGAAGGATACACCACCTGATATCTCAAACACAACTTTTGGTTATAGCTCCCCTACGTTTCCAGGGCGGTAAACCTGTAAGTTGCTGAGCCAGAAATAATGGGCACTGAAGAATTTAAACTTAAATTATTTGAGGTGTGATTACTGATATGGCTAACAGGAAAAAAAGAAACACAGTTCGGTTGACGGATAATGATGGAATAAATCAATTATTAAGCAATGTGGTTTCCTCAGTAAAGGATTTTACTGAGGAACAGCTTAAAAAGATAAAAAGTCTCACCCAAATAGGCGAGGCCCTGTCGGCTGAACACGATATAGATCGTTTGTTAGAAATGATTATAGAGGAAGCCAAGAAGTTTACCAATGCCGATGGCGGGACTCTTTATATTATGAGTGATGATGAAAAAAGGCTCCACTTTGCGATCGTTCAGAACGATTCATTGAAAATAAGGATGGGTGGAACGGCGGGGAAAATTACCTGGGAACCTGTCGAATTGTATAACAATGACGAAACACTTAATTGTTCAAATGTTTCATCTTATGCGGCGATTTCCGGTGAGGTGGTAAATATCTCCGATGTTTACCATGCGAAGCAGTTCAATTTTGAGGGAACGCGACGGTTTGACTCCGAAACGAATTACCGTTCCCAGTCCATGCTTGTTGTTCCCATGAGGAACCATGAAAATGATATTATCGGAATTCTTCAACTTTTAAATGCCCGGGATAAAGAAAAGAAAAAAACGATACCCTTCTCTGCGGAATGCCAGGAATTAACGGAATCTTTAGCTTCCCAGGCGGCGATAGCGCTTACCAATAAGCGTCTTATCAAAGATCTTCAAAATCTGTTTGAGTCCTTCGTAAAAACAATAGCTACAGCTATAGATGAAAAATCTCATTATACCGGCGACCATGTACGTCGTGTGGTTGAATTGACCATACTTATCGCCGGAAGGATTAATAAAACTAAAAAAGGGCCATTTAAAGAAACGTTTTTTAATAAGGATCAGATGAATGAATTAAGGATTTCGGCATGGCTTCACGATGTTGGCAAGGTGGCGATCTCGGAACATGTAATGGACAAATCTAGAAAGCTGAAAACTGTTTATGACCGGATCGAATTACTAAAGACACGTTTCGAGATAATAAAAAGGGATATTGAAATTAACCGCTGTAAAAAGGAAGGTAGCAAGACAGATTTTCCCGATGCAGATATCTCTATTGAAGCCGATAGGGCTGAAATAAGAAAATTGGAAGAAGATTATAATTTTCTCAATGCAATAAATCAAGGTGCTGAGTTTATGTCGGAGGAGAGCATTAAGCGGGTAGAGGATATTGCCGGGAGAAAATGGATAATGAGTGGTGAGCCGCAAAATTTACTTACAGATGATGAAATTCAAAACCTCAATATACGCAAGGGAACACTTACGGACGAGGAGAGGACTATAATAAATAGCCATGCTGCTATCACTTTTAAAATGCTTTCACAAATGCCGTTTCCAAAGAAATTAAAAAATGTGCCCGTTTATGCAAGTTCTCATCATGAGTGTCTTAATGGCACAGGGTATCCCCTGGGGTTAAAGGGGGATGAGATTTCTCTTCAGGCCAGGATTCTGGCGCTGGCTGATGTCTTTGAGGCTTTAACAGCGAGGAATCGTCCTTACAGGGAAGGAAATACACTGTCTCAGGCAATAAAAATCCTCGGATCTATGGTAAAGGACAATCAACTCGATCCTGATCTTTTTGATCTTTTTATAGAAAAAAAGATTTATCTCGAGTATGCCGGAAAAGAGCTTGATACCTCTCAGATAGATTTACAGTGATGAGTAGCCAGTTGTTCGCTGTGGGGTCAGCCGATACATATGTAGTTTCCATCCAAGAATTGTACTTTTCCGCAATCTCTGCGTTAATCTGCGGGATTGTTTATGTGGCGTACATTAGTACCCCCTCTGCATAACTCCTTGATCTTCTTTATCTTACGGAAAAATACTCATTTTTGAACAGGCAACTTATTAGTGTCCATTTTTTGAGGAATTCATTTCTATATGGACACTATATAGGATTTGATTAAAGAAAAGTCCCTGCATGCTCACAGCCTGTTTTCCATAACCAGGCGAGCGAAATGTTCAAAAGTTCGATCATAGGTGCGCTCGGCTTCCTTGTCAAAGCAACAGGCCGGGAGTTCACGCATTTTCAAGTGGAAGCGTATGCAGTCACAACATGTTCCCTTGCGGCTGCACGGTTCATAAGTGCAGTTACACAGCTCCAGATTTTCTTCCTTTTTACATTCCATATACAGACTCCTTAAAGATCGGGCAGGTTTAACAGGATGCTCAGGATTAAAGATATCTTGTATATCCTGTTATCCTGTCAAAGTCTTTTCCATCACCGTTTTGTAAAGTTCCCCGGCGCGGTATGAGCTTCTTACGAGGGGGCCACTGACAACGCCTGAAAACCCCATCTCGAGTGCCGCCACACGCCATTCGTCAAATTCATCCGGGTGTACAAATCGTTCCACTGCCAGGTTTTTTCTCGAGGGTTGCAGGTACTGTCCCATTGTCAGGATATCGCATCCGGTATCCGCAAGGTCACGCAGTGTCCGTTTTATCTCCTTTGAAGTTTCTCCGAGTCCTAACATGATCCCCGATTTTACCGGTATTGCCGGGGCGTTCTTTTTTACACTCTCCAAAAGTGCGAGCGAACGCCGGTATGATGAGTCAGGTCTTGCTGCAGGGTAGAGCCGCGGTACTGTTTCAACATTGTGGTTAAGTACATCAGGACAGGCTTTGATGACGCAAGCGAGCGCCTGCGCGTCTCCCCGAAAATCGGGTATCAGCACCTCTGAATGTGCGCCCGGAACACCTTCGCGGATTTTTGTGATTGTATCGGAAAAGAGAGAGGCTCCTCCATCAGGGAGGTCATCCCTGGTGACGGATGTAACAACGACATAGTCGAGGCCCAGTGTCCGGGCCGCTCCGGCTACCCTGTATGGTTCTTCCGGGTCTGGTGGGGCCGGTCTTCCACGTGACATCGCGCAGAAACGACAGCCTCTCGTACAGAGTGACCCCATGATGAGAAAGGTTGCTGTACCCTTTGAGAAACATTCCCAGATATTGGGGCAGAGCGCCTCCTCACAGACGGTGTGCAGCCTGTTTTCCCTGAGGAGTTTTCTGACCGCCTGATATTCTGTTCCCTTTGGGAGACTCCGCCTCAGCCATGGGGGCTTTCGTGTCCGGATCTGTGTTTCGCTATTCATGGTGTTATCCCGCGAGATGGGGTTTTCTTGCCGCCGCGGTTTCGTTCAGCCTACGCAGCTTTGGCCGAATGGGTGACCTTTTGAGAAGGTCTGGATCTTTCCCGGCTTCAGCCACTATGGCCTTGAGCGCCTTTATAAAGTGGTCTATATCCTCTTTTGATTCCGTTTCCGTGGGTTCAATCATCATGGCGCCATGCACCACAAGCGGGAAATAGATTGTCGGTGGATGAAAACCATAATCCATAAGACGCTTAACCATATCCAGAGTTGTAATTTTTTCAGCTTCCTGCAGTTTATCGGAGAAGACACACTCATGCATACATGGTTTGTCATAGGGAAGATAGAGCGATTCCTTAAGGTGTTCCTTTATATAATTGGCGTTGAGGACGGCAAGCTGGCTGGCCCTTTTCAGTCCTTCAGTTCCCATACTCATGATGTAGCTGCAAGCCTTGATCATAACCCCGAAGTTTCCGTAAAATGCCTGCAGTTTTCCGATAGATTCCGGAAAATCTCCGGACAGCCGGTATTTGTTTTCCTCTTTTATGATTCGGGGGATGGGGAGAAATGGTTTCAGGATATCTTTTACACATACCGGTCCTGAACCGGGTCCTCCTCCTCCATGGGGGGTCGAGAATGTCTTATGCAGGTTCAGGTGCATTACATCAAACCCTATCTTTCCCATCTGTACGATTCCCATGACGGCATTCATATTCGCGCCGTCACCGTAGACCAGGCCCCCCTTTGAATGAACAATCTCTGCGATCTCCCTGATATTCTCTTCAAACAGTCCCAGTGTGTTCGGATTGGTTATCATGATACCCGCAGTGTCTTCGTCCATAATGGTGGCGATGGCTTCTGCCGAGATGATCCCATCTTCACCCGATTTTACCACCACAGGATGAAAACCGCAGAGGGCTGCACTTGCCGGATTGGTGCCGTGAGCAGTGTCGGGCACAATAATCTTCGAACGGTGCGAGCCCCTGCTCTTATGATACGCGCGTACGAGAAGCATGCCGGTGAGTTCTCCATGCGCGCCCGCGGCGGGCTGAAGGGTAACGGCATCCATCCCCGTTATTTCGGTAAGATACTGCTCAAGCCGGTACATGAGTTCAAGGGAACCCTGCGACAGTTCAGGGGGCAGAAGGGGATGTGCTCCGGCGAATCCGGGGAGCGCGGCCTCTCTTTCGTTGATCTTGGGATTATACTTCATGGTACACGAGCCGAGAGGATACATCCCGGTATCGACGCCGAAATTCCACTGTGACAGCCTTGTATAATGCCGCACAACGTCTACCTCGGAAAGATCAGGAAAGTCGGGGCCATCACCTGCGAGTTCCTCATCGACAGGGGAGGGGACAACGTCCCTGCGGGGCATGGAGAATCCGCACCTTCCCTTTTTTCCTTTTTCCCACAGCAGAGGTTCGTTGAGTATCAAGCCGGAGGTTCCTTGTGATTCTCTCATGATCGTACCTCCTCTATAAGGGCATCCATATCGGCCCTGCCCATGGTCTCTGTCACGCACAACAGGTAATGACCGGAAAGATCGGGGTACCAGGTTGCGAGCGGAATCCCTGCTACTATACGCTGTTCGAGCAATTTCTTATAGGTATCCTTGAAGTCTTTTCCGAATTCTACCACAAATTCGTTGAATGTGGGGCTGTCGAAGGTGATTCTAAATCCCGCTTCCCTCAGTCCTCGTTTGAGATATTCGGCCTTATCATAATTGAGACAGGCCAGCTCGCGAATGCCGGTGCCCCCGACGGAGGACATATACATGGCGGATGCCAGCGCGCACAGGCTGTTGTTTGTACAGATGTTGGATTTTGCCTTTTCCCGGCGGATATGCTGTTCCCTCGTAGCCAGCGTCAGAACGAAACCCGGCCTGCCATCTATATCCGTGGTCTTTCCCACAAGGCGACCCGGCATGTTGCGCACATGTTTCATCCGGCAGGCGAACATTCCAAGACCCGGTCCCCCGAAGGATTGAGGTACTCCGAGACTCTGTCCCTCGCCGCAGACGATATCCGCTCCCTGACAGCCGGGGTTTTTGAAAAGACCATAGGCCAGAGGTTCTGTAAAGGAAAGAACAAAAAGTGCACTCGATTCATGAGCAACCTCTCCTGTCGACCGGAGATCCTCGATACACCCGAAAAAGTTGGGAGACTGGATTACAACGGCCGCGAGATCATCCATGCCGGTCACACCTGAGATATCAGTCCTTCCGTTTTCGAGACGGGGCAGCTCCACAATTTCATAACCGCCCGGTTCCAGATAGGTCCGGACTACATCACGGTAATATGGATGGATAAGGCGAGATATGGCCACCTTTTTCCGCTTTGTTATGCGCATAGCCATCAGGATGGCTTCGGCCAGCGCAGACGCGCCGTCATACATCGAGGCATTTGCCACTTCCATACCAAGCAGGCGGGTGACCAGTGTCTGATACTCGTATATTGCCTGAAGTGTCCCCTGGCTTATCTCAGGCTGATAAGGTGTATAGGCTGTCGAAAACTCGGATCTGCCGAGGAGATATGATACCGATTCGGGGATATAGTGATTGTAGCTCCCCGCGCCCATGAATATCTTGTATGCCGGAGAAACTGCCATCTTTTCCGAAAGACCGTCCATGAGGGTGTTGAGTTCCCATTCCGTCAACGCCTCCGGCAGATTCAGGCTGTTCTCTATCTTGCAATGCCCGGGGATCATTGAAAACAGATCATCCATATTCTCCGCACCCACCGCGTGCAGCATGGAGCTGATATCCTCTTCGGTATGGGGCAGGTAGCGCATTTTATTCTGTTCCTTTCAGCATTTCACGATATTCCCCGCTGGTCATGAGGGTGTTTACCTCGTCCGGATCGTCCGGCTTTACCTCTATGATCCATCCGTTATTATAAGGTTCTTCATTTACAAGTTCCGGTGTTTCCTCAAGGGCTTCATTTATCGCTATGACCTCTCCCGACACCGGCATATATATCTCCGAAACGGATTTTACTGATTCCAGCGTGCCGAATTCTTCTCCCTCCTCAAATAGGGCACCTATTTCGGGAAGTTCCACAAACACGATATCCCCCAGTTGATCCTGCGCGTAGTCGCTGATTCCCACAGTCACACTGTCGCCAGCATTATCTCTGATCCATTCGTGCGTCTCTGCGTAGTGCACATTGTCCGGCAAAAATAATTCCTCGAGCTCTTTCATGATTCTTTCTCCTTTTAAATATTAGACAGGATTAACAAGATATTCAGGATAAAGACATCGTATTAACCTGCATTTCTTTGAAACAAAATCTTCTATATCCTGTTATCCTGTCAAAATTTCTTTAAAAACTACAGCATGTTTTTGATTGCCCTGCGTGCGGTGCGATCAGGGCGAATGTCATCCACAATTGCAACCTTTATGGTCCGTCTGCCCTCCTTCAGTTCCACGGTGTCTCCGAGGGACAGTTTTTTTGTTACCTTGATGAACCCGCAGGAGAGTCCCTTGGGCTTGAACCCATCCGGTCTGTCCGGACTGGTTATGCTGTATATCTTTTCCTCCATCCGGCCTATAGCCATATCGGTTACACAGGTCAGAACAGTGCCGATTTCAACGCCGTCTAAATCTGTTACAACAGTCGAATCGCCGGGAGAAACCTTACGCAGGTCAAAGCCCGCAAAGGGGTAGGTATATTCCATCCCTGCAATGTTCTTAAGGGCTTCTTCACCTATAAATCTTTTGGTAAAATCCGTTCGGTTACCATTAAAAGGAAGGGCGAAGCTCCAGGGATTATTGATGAATGGCCAGTGACCGATATCCTGATGGGACAGGGGAAGCACCGCACCTGTCCTCAGGGAATCGCGCGCAGCGAGACCGCATACTGTCAGACCAAAATCTTTCCCCGCCTCCAGTGCCATTTTCCAGACACGTTCGATATGATCAGGGTTCATGAATATTTCAAAGCCGAACTCCCCGGTATAGCCGGTGCGCGACAGCATAATGGGTGTACCGTCCGAGAGGCGTACAGTATCGGCAAGGGGGGAATAGTCATCAAAAAATCCCTTGAAGCTGAAGTAAACCATATGGTCAAACACTGCTTCCGGTTCCCTGATCATTCCCGCTAATATCCTGGCGGACATGGGTCCCTGTATGTCCATCTTTCCGACCCCGTCGGTAAGATCGTGAATCGCGACATCTGACCCGCCTGCCTGATCTTTCAGGTAACTGGCGATCTGTTCGCCCATTCCGGCATTCAAGACAATCATGTATATCTCCGGTGCCACCTGCGAGACGATAGCGTCGTCCCTGACATGGCCCAGATCGTCCAAAAAGACGCCGTAGGCGCATCTTCCCGGCACAAGAGGGGTCTTGTCCTTTCCTATGCATGTATCGAGGTTCTTGGTGAAACAGGCTTGGAGAAGGGTTAGCGCGCCGGGGCCTTCGATCATGATAACTGCCATGTGACTTGTATCGAACATTCCGGCGCCCGTGAGGACAGCGAGGTGTTCTCGTTTCGCCCCGGAAGTATACCACAGGGGCATCTCGTATCCGCCAAATATGGCCATATTGGCGCCCTGTGCCAGATGCCAGCCATGCAGAGGAGTCTTTTTGGGGTGTTTTTCACTCATTATTCGGCCCTCCATTCCCCACCTCCTTTTTTACCACCGTATCCTTTATCCAGTTGACATCGTCCCTTTCAGGATAATCAAGATTGTAGTGAAGACCTCGGCTCTCCTTCCTGAGACGCGAGCACTCGATAACAATCCCGGCCACTGTGGCTATGTTGCGCAGTTCGAGCAGATTGGTTGTTATGGTGAAATTCCGGTAGTATTCCTCTATTTCACCTATTATCATATCGATTCGTCTCTTCGCGCGTTCAAGTCTTTTGTCAGATCTTACAATGCCCACGTAGTTCCACATGCACATCCTGATCTCATCCCAGTTGTGCGAGACGACAATTGATTCGTCACTCTCGGTCGCACCCTTCGGATCCCACGAAGGGATTAGAAGGGACTCTTTCTCCACCGTCGACAAAAGCTCTTTGGCTTTTAAAAACGCCCTGTGTGAGAATACAAGGGCCTCAAGGAGGGAATTGCTGGCGAGACGATTGGCGCCGTGAAGGCCGGTACAGGCGACCTCTCCGAACGCGAAAAGGCGATCAATGCTGGTCTGACCGAAGGGATTTACCAGTACGCCTCCACACTGGTAATGGGCCGCGGGGACCACCGGTATGGGATCGACGGCCATATCGATATCGAACTCAAGGCATCTATTGTAGATATAGGGGAATCTCTTCACAAGGAAGTCTTTATTCATGTGTGAGATATCCAGGAGAACGTATTCATCCCCCGATTTTTTCAACTCAGTGTCTATCGCCTTGGCGACGACATCCCGCGGGGCCAGCGCCCCCATCGGGTGGTATTTCTCCATAAATGAAGAACCATCTTTGAGCTTCAGTACAGCTCCCTCGCCCCTCACAGCCTCGCTTATGAGAAAGGATTTCGCGTCGGGGTGATACAGGCAGGTGGGATGAAACTGTATGAATCCCATGTTGGCGATCTCGGCACCGGCCCTGTAAGCCATTGCCACGCCGTCTCCCGTGGCAATATCGGGATTTGTGGTAATCAGGTAAACCTTTCCAGACCCCCCTGTGGCGAGCATGACAAATTTCGCTCTGAAGGTATGAACGATGTTTTTGTCCACGTCAAAGACATATGCCCCGAGACACCGGTCTTCTTCCTCTTTATGGCCGATAAGTTTTGACTTGCAGATGAGATCTATTGAAAAGAAATTTTCGTAGATTGTAATGTTTTTCTGTAAGGCGGCCTTTTCTATCAGCGCCCGTTCTATCTCTCTGCCGGTGAGGTCCTCCGCGTGAAGGACCCTCCTGCGGCTGTGCCCTCCCTCTCTCCCAAGGTCATAGGCACCTGAAGTGTTGTCTCCCTCCTTCGTGAAGTTAACACCCCATTCGATAAGTTCCTTTATCCTTTCGGGGCCTTCCGTTACGACGAATCTCACGACGTCTTCCTTGCACAATCCTGCTCCGCTTTTCAGTGTATCGGTTATGTGAGATTCGAAGCTATCATCGTTATCTGTAACGGCGGCGATACCTCCCTGTGCATAGTTCGTATTCGATTCAACCTTACTTTTCTTTGTAACAACGGCGACGGATCCCAACTCTGCCGCCTTTATGGCAAAAGACAGCCCAGCTATACCGCTGCCCAGCACTAAAAAATCGTACTCTTTCTCCATTTTTGATAGCCCTGATTTATATTTACAAATAATCAGCTTTCCTATATATCCCTTCGATACCAAGTTTCAAGTTCAAAATCAAGATATGGCCATATTTAATGAGAGACACGTTTTCACGGAGACAGAATGCTTGTATTAGGTATAGAATCTTCATGCGATGAGACCGCGGCATCGGTGGTTTCGGACGGCGCGGAGGCCTTGTCCAATGTCATAGCATCACAGATAGATGTGCACGGCAAATATGGGGGCATTGTCCCTGAAATTGCATCCAGAAAACATATGGAGGCAATCATACCGGTGACTCGGCAGGCCCTGGATGACGCCGGTGTATCGATGAACGATATAGAAGGAATTGCCGTGACTAGGGGGCCCGGTCTGGTGGGATCCCTCCTTGTCGGTCTATCGGCCGCCAAGGCGATGGCATTCGCCGCGGGCATTCCCTTTGTCGGCGTGAACCACATAGTGGGGCACATTGCCGCCATATTCCTCACCGACAGGATACCCGCATTCCCATTCACTGCCTTGGTGGTTTCGGGAGGGCATACACATATATATCTCGTCAGGGGATTCGGTGACTTTCAGATAATGGGACAGACAAGAGATGACGCGGCAGGAGAGGCATTTGACAAGGCCGCCAGGATGCTGGGTCTTGGATATCCCGGGGGAGTGGTCATAGACAGGCTGGCAAAAGAAGGAAACCCCGCGGCCGTAGCCTTTCCGCGTGCGATGAAAGGAAGCGTCGATTTCAGCTTCAGCGGCCTGAAGACGGCACTTCTGAACTACATAAAAGGCAGAAAAGAACCGATATCCGAGGATGAAGTGCCGGATATCGCCGCAAGCTACCAGGAAGCCATCGTGGATGTGCTTGTCGGAAAGACCCTTAAGGCCGCTGAAGGCGCATCCGTGCCGAGAGTGGTGGTGTGCGGCGGAGTGGCATCGAACAGCCGGCTGCGCGAGAGATTTTTCGAGGCGGGAGAAAGGATGGGGACCGAGATATTTATTCCTCCACCCGTCCTCTGCACCGACAACGCGGCGATGATAGCGGTTGCCGGGAACAGCCTCCTTTGCGACGGCAGAAGAGATGGCCTCGACCTCAACGCGGTATCCAGGTGGCCTCTCGATTGAAGGGATAATCTGAGTAGTAGGTTGGGCTGAGGTATGAAACCCGACAAAAGGTTGATCAATTTCTCCCGGAACCAGACGAAAAAATGGAATCTCCCCTGAAAATTCTCAAAAGATATCGCATACGCCCGGTAAAACGCTTGGGGCAATCGTTCCTTGTGGACAACAACATAACCTCCCGGATAGTGGATGCCTCGAAGATTGATGGAGGTGACACGGTGGTCGACATCGGAGCGGGGCTGGGCACCATGACCTCGATGATCGCCGAGAGAGCAAAAAAGGTCGTCGCCCTTGAAATAGACCCGAAGCTTGTGAATGTCCTGAACGAAGAACTGAAGGAAATATCCAACATCGAGATAATTCATACAGATGTTCTCCGTTACGATTTTTCCTCACCTCTGGGTGGCAGTGGAAAAATAAAGGTTATAGGCAACATCCCATACAACATATCATCGCAGATACTCTTCCGCCTGATTGAGTTCAGGGACCATATATCCTCAGCAACGCTGATGTTTCAGAAAGAGGTCGCGGACAGGATAACAGCTTCCCCGGGAACGAAGGAATATGGAATACTTTCAGTGATCATCCCCATGTATGCGGTGCTCTCAACGATTATGACGGTTCCCTCATCCTGCTTTCACCCTAAACCGAAGGTGGATTCCACCGTCCTGAAGATGGATATACGCGAAGAGCCCCTGTATCCACTTGATAACTATGATATTTTTCTCAAAACGGTGAAGACGGCCTTTTCAAAGAGGAGAAAGACGCTTGCCAACAACCTGAAAGACATGAATGTAGCGCGCTCAAAGGGCGTAGATGTTTCCGCCCTGCTTGACGAAGCTGGAATAGATGGTCAGAGGAGGGGAGAGACACTGACAGTGGAAGAGTTCGGCAGACTGAGTAACAGGGTCATCCACTCAAGGTGAGGGCAAGAGAAAACACGCCTCAACTTTTTTCAGCTTCCAGGGCAGCACTCATCGGGGTAAAATCATCATTAGCACAGATCTGAAGCAGAACCGGACAACGCACATCGTGGGCCTTTTTGACCGGTCTGTACTTGTCTCCTCGAATTCCGCCAAAGTGCCGGTAATCGAACAGCAGCACGGCAAAACCGGCTTCCTGATAACGGGCAGCATACGATTCAAGATCCATATCCCTGGTGCCCCCAAACCCATGTCCCATAATGATACAGGCTACGTGTGCAGACACGTTCTCAGGCAGATACAGCCATGCGCTTATTGACCTTTAATTCCAGCGGGAAATCCCCACCCTTACAGGCGCAGTTTAGTTCTTCATGCGCCATTCTGCAAGGGAAAGCTACAAGGCTATATAGTATATTTTTTCATCTTTGTGTTCACTTTTGCCATCACGTTATCTTACAGGTTCTTGATGCGACATTGCGTGAGAAAATCGTCGTTGTCAGGAAATGTTAAAATATTAACATCTGTCAAAATAACAACTTTTTATTTTTGACACAAGATATCGATATCATAGATAACTGATTGTAATGTTGAGTTAATCTCGATCCAAAGTGGATGGCATGTTTTATGCTGCTTTCCGTATTTTATCTGATGCGCTGATGCGCTCGCGATGCAATGATGAAAACTTTATTTTAGTGAAAGACGCAAAACGGACAAAGCTATTTAATAAATCTTTATTCAAACAATATGAAAGCTGGAGGAACGATTATGAAGGTAGAAAAAATAACAGTTGTGGGATCAGGAACGATGGGGCAAGGAATTGCCCAGGCTGCGATATTTGCCGGATTTACTGTGTCTCTGTATGACATTGCACAGGAAATGCTCGATAAGGCAATGGCAACCATAAAGGGAAACATCGATAAGCATTTTGTCGTAAAGGGTAAAATATCCCAGGAAGAAGGCGATGCAATCTACGCCAGAATCAGTGTTACTACAAAATTAGAAGATGCCGCGAAAGATGCGGATTTTGTAATTGAGGCAGTTCCGGAGAATCTGGAGCTGAAGAAGAAAATTTTTGCCCAATTAGACGCAGTGTGCCCGGCACATACGATTTTGGCCACCAATACATCCGTCTTACCGGTGACGGCGATTTGCGGGGCCACGGAACGTAAAGACCAATGCATTGGAACGCATTTTTTTAACCCTGCAGCAGTGATGAAACTGGTCGAAGTGGTAAAGCCCATCGGAGTTGCTGATGATACAATAGAGACGACCCTCGAAGTTTGCAAAAAGATGGGTAAAGTGCCTGTCACGGTAAAGGATGTTCCCGGATTTATCGTGAATCGTCTTCTCGGGGGTTTCTACCAGGAAGCGGCGCAGATGGTTTTGGAAGGAGCTGCAACAGCTGAGGAAATCGATACTGCCATGAGGTTGGGAGCGGGTCATCCCATGGGCCCCTGCGAACTTGCCGATTTTGGCGGATTCGATGTCATTCAAATGGCGACTGATGCGGTTTTTGACTACACACATTCTGAGAGCAGCAAGTTGAATATCCTGTACCGGAAGATGCTGGAAGCGGGACGGCTGGGCAGAAAGAACGGCAAGGGATTTTACGATTATCTGCCGGACGGCACCAAGAAGCCCTTTAAAATATTCTAATTAAGACATGTTTTCCGATCAGTCACATTTGGAAAACGTAAAAAAACAGTAATCTGAGGATACTACACGAAAATATGGCAAGGAGGTTACGAAAATAATGAAATATGAAGATATTAAGTTGGATATAAAAGATAAAATAGCAACTATTGCGATTGACCGGCCCAAGGTTTTGAACGCGATCCGATATGAGACCATGCTGGAAATTCAGAGTGCGTTAGAGAGTTTTGAGAACGATCCTGATGTCAGAGTGATTGTCATTACCGGCGCAGGAGATAAGGCTTTTATTTCGGGAGGTGATATCTCTGTCATGGGAGCCGCCGAGGGATATATTGAAGTGCTAACCACCCTGCCTAAAGGACAGGCGATCACTTCCATGATCGAAAATTATCCGAAACCGGTTATCGCCCGCATTAACGGTATAGCCCTGGGGGGCGGCACGGAAATTGCCCTTTCCTGCGATATTCGTATAGCAGCAGACACTGCAATCATGGGTGTTCCTGAGATCGGTCTTGGTATTATCCCGGGATACGGGGGAACACAGCGTCTTCCGAGGCTGGTAGGCATGGGAAAGGCCAAACAACTGGTTCTCACCGGCAATCATATTTCTGCCGCTGAAGCATACAGGATAGGGTTAGTGGATGAAATGGTACCGGCAGCCGAGCTCGACGATCTCGTATTGAAAATCGCCCGAAGACTGGCTTCCAGACCTCCGGTGGCCCTCCATATGGGAAAGGTTGCCATTAATAGCGGTATGCAGGCTGATCTCAAGACGGGACTTGAGATAGAGGCGAGATGTTTTGCTCTCTGTTTCGGCACCGAGGATAGGAATGAGGGGATGAACGCCTTTCTGGAAAAGAGGAAACCGGAGTTTAAGGGGCGGTAACTACTTAATATTAAGTGGTGAACGTAATGAGTAGAAATTGGATATAGTCAACAAATAACAGTCGTACAGAAACGTGAGGGTTATATCATGAAAGAAGTAGTTATTGTAGACGGTGTTAGGACTCCAATAGGTCGCATGGGTGGTTCGCTTTCAGGATTCAGGCCGGAAGAATTAGCGGCCTTTGCACTCAAGGGTCTTCTGGAAAAAACGAAGATCGACCCGACAATTGTGGACGATATATTGATTGGCCATGCCTGTACCAACAACGCCGCAGTCAATATCGGGCGCTGGGCCACGTTAAAGGCCGGTTTTCCCGTATCAGTACCTGCGCAGACAGTAGAACGGCAGTGCGGTTCATCACTTCAGACCATCAATACGGCAGCGAGCTCCATTATGGCGGAATTCGGTGATGTCTATATTGCAGGTGGCTGCGAGAGTTGGAGCACCGTACCCTATCTCATGGAGCGGCAAAAGCAGCCCTTTTCCCTTATACCGCCAGCATGGATTATGCGTGAGACGGGTCCAGATAAAGAGACCAATGTTCCCATGGGGATCATCGCGGAACTCATCGCGGATGAATATGGAATTTCCAGAGAGGACCAGGATAAATACGGACTGAGAAGTCAGCAGCTGGCAATCAAGGCAATTGAAGCGGGTTATTTCAAGGAAGAAATTGTCCCGGTGGAAGTGCCGCAGCGAAAAGGAGATCCCATCATATTCGATACGGATGAGCATCCGAGACAAACAACCATGGAGAAACTGACAAGTTTACGGCCGGCCTTCAAGAAAGACGGTACCGTGACGGCGGGCAGTTCATCCGGTTTGAATGATGGTGGCGTTGCCGTTCTTCTCATGTCGAGAGAGAAATGTGATGAATCAGGATTGAAGCCGCTCGGCAGATTTGTCGGATGCGCAGTGGGCGCGAGAGAACCAAAGTACATGGGGATCGCTCCGGTGATCGCCATCGAAAAGGTTTTGGAAAGAACGGGCTTGAAACTTGAAGACATGGATGTCGTCGAGTGCAATGAGGCCTTTGCATCGCAGACCCTGGCGATTATGAAGATTCTTGAGACGAATGGGCATGCCGTAGATCTTGATAAATGGAATCCTAACGGTGGCGCCATTGCTTTTGGACATCCCAACGGAGTGTCGGGCGGTCGCCTTGCACTCGGAGCTCTCCGGCAGTTGCGCAGAATAGAGGGCCGATATGGAATGGCTACACTGTGTATCGGTGGAGGTCAGGGAATCGCGACAATTTTTGAAAAATTATAGGAGGGTCCTATGTCTGAAAGAGTAGCAATTGTTGGCGTTGCCCAGACTGTATTTTCCCCGAAACGGGCGGATGCGAATTACGCAGAACTGGCCTACGAGGTAATCGAAAAGGTGTTAAATGATGCTGGGCTCGAAATGGGAAAGGACATCGATAATAGTATCAGTTGTTCTCACGATATCTGGGACGGGCAAACCATATCCGATATCGGTATTACCGATGTGATCGGCGGGCATCTTCGGAATGAAGAAAAGATGGCCATGGATGGATCGACGGCGGTGTACTATGGCGCGATCGGGATTTTATCAGGAGAGTTTGAATGCTCTCTGTTAATGGCCCACACGAAGATGTCTCAGACGAACAGAAATATCGTCAATAACGATGCCTTTGATCCGATCTATACCCGTCTGCTGGGCTTTGACTATACATCCGCGGCGGCCCTTCAAGCGAAACGATATATGCATGTATACGGAATAACAGAAGAACAGATAGCCAGAGTTGTAGTGAAAAATCTCTCCAATGCGATCAATAATCCGTATGCACATAACAAAGGGAAGTTCAGCACAGATGACGTCATGGGTTCTTCTGTTGTGGCAGATCCCATAAGAATAATGGATATGGCCCCGGACACGGATGGTGCGGTGGCCATGATTTTGGCCTCAGAAGAAAAAGCCCGGCAAATTACGGACACGCCTGTCTGGATCAATGGAATCGGAACATGCTACGATTCCTATTATCTGGGCGACAGGGATCTGTCAGAGGTTATGGCACTGGAACGAGCGGCATCCCAAGCTTACAAAATGGCAGGGATAGACAATCCCCGTAAAGAGATCGATGTCATTGAGCTGGGAGAAGAGTTCTCTTACCAGGAATTGTTGTGGCTGGAGGGTCTCGGAATCTGCAAACGTGGCGAAGGCGGGATACTGATTGATTCCGGTGTCACGGCAGTCGATGGTGACTTGCCGGTGAATCCATCGGGTGGACTTTTGTCAGGTGTTCCTGCAAACGTCATGGGCCTGAACCGGGTAGCCGAGGCGACGCTTCAGATTATGGGCAAGGCTGATGGTCATCAGATTCCGGACGTGAAGTGCGCTGTTGCCCAGGGGCATAGCGGTTTCTGCGGACAGCATCACTGCGTGATTGTTCTTGGTAAAAAATAAGGGGGTAACGATGAAGCGAAATGTTGCAATAATCGGTGGTGGACAGACCCATCATGCCGCGCACCGCCATGATGTAAACCAGGTTGAGATGGTTAATGAGGCCGTTCGCGCAGCCCTTCTGGATGCCCGGATGACCATTGATGAGATAGATGCAGTATTACTGGGTAATATGGAATTCTTTGAAGGAACCCATATGACTGATTGCTGGCTTGTTGATGGAAGTGGCGCATATGGTAAACCCGGATTGAAGATCACTACCGGAGGGACGGTGGGCGCCACTGTCGTTACTGCAGGGGCCCATCACGTGGCCAGCGGTCTATTTGATAAGGTGCTCTGTATCGGGTTTGAGAAGCAGGAGGAAGGTGATACCGGGGCTATTATGAGTGGCGTAGCTCACCCCTTGTGGGGTCGTTCTATGGCAGGCGCAGGCGTTGGTTATTTTGCCATGATGGGGACATCCTACATGGCGGCATGGGGAGCAAGGGAAGAGCACTCGGCCATGGTAGCAGTGAAGGCCAGGCAAAATGCGCGCAAAAATGAGTATGCCCACTTGAAAATGGACATTACCATAGAAGATGTGCTGAATTCGCGCATGCTAGCCTACCCGATCCATCTGCTTGATATGTGCCCTGCCTCGAATGGGGCTTGTGCAATGATCCTGGCAGACGAGAGAACAGCAAAAGACCGATGCGAGAAGCCCGTCTGGATAAAAGCCATGGAAACGGCCCACAATGAACAGTTCGAACTGGATTGGCGGGACGTGACCACAAAGAGACCTATATTTTCAAAAGTGAGTGCGGCCCACCTCTACAAGAAGCTTGGCGTGTCCAGTCCAGCGGAATATTTTGATGTATTTGAAATCTATGAGCCAGCAACGTGGGCGGAACTGGTCTGGTATGAAGACTTAGGTCTTTGTGGACCGGGAGAGGGCTTCAAGCTTATTGAAGACGGTAAGACCGAAATAGAAGGCGCTATTCCTGTAAATCCATCAGGTGGAGTACTTTCAACAAATTGTATTGGTGCAACGGCTATGCTTCGGATATGGGAGGCAGCTCTTCAGATCAGGGGAGATGCTGGCGAGCATCAAGTGCCAAAAGATGTCAGGAGGGCCCTCACCACAGCATACGGGGGGACTAATTGGGCAGTCCTTATGGCGCTATCCAGAAACCTAGATGATTAAGGAGGAAAAGAAGATGAACAAGATTTTGGATCAAGAGCTGATCAGCATGCCTATGACTGTAGATATTCCATACCGATTTGCCGCGGGAAAATATATGGCAAGGTTTCTGATAGAGCTTCGGGATAACGGCAAATTTATGGGGATCAAATGCCCTCAATGTGGCCGCGTACAAATACCGCCAAGGGTTGTCTGCGCTGTCTGTCACGTCAGGAATATGGAGTGGGTGGCGTTGGGTCAAGTAGGAAGTCTGGTGGGATTTACTATCATGTATTTGCCGCTTACCGATCCCACGACCGGAAAGCCCCACGAACCTCCTTTCGTTTACGGTTCTGTAAAACTTGATGGGTGCGATTCTGTATTGGATCATATGATCAATGTGGAACCGGACATTCACAAGATACAAGTAGGCATGCGGGTCAGGACCGTGTTGCGCCCCAAAGAGCAAAGGACCGGCGATTTGAGTGATATTATTCATTTTGAACCCTTGGCGGGGCAGAAGAACCCGGGAAAATGAGGAGATAAATCATGGCAGAAGACAAAATATATGGTCCCTTCGAGGTGGATCAGCACATTACGGCACACAGTATCTATTATGCGGGAAAGATGGGGAGCCGATTCTATACAACCTTGAGGGATGAGCAAAAAATTCTCGGTGTAAGATGTGAGAAATGCAATAAAGTATACTGGCCGCCCAGGATGACGTGCGGGAGATGTTTTTCACAATTAAGTGAAGACAACCTTCTCGAAATTGGACCTACCGGAACCTTGGAGACCTATACCCTGGTGACGTACACAGAACCGGTCCACCCCCGGAAGGCACCATTTATCTACGGCATCGTCAAGCTGGACGGAGCCGATACCGGGATAGCGCATTTTATAGATGGGGTGGACTACACCCAACTTCATATTGGCATGCGGATGCAGCCGGTATTTAAGGAAGAGAGGAAAGCAAATATCTTGGATATTGCCTATTTTAAACCAGCATAATGTTCTGGCCCTGAGGAGAAGGTTGCGGAGTTTTGCGATACATGCCGATTAATGTATGCGTAAATTTAAAAAAGAATCACGGAAATAGACTTCAGTTGAGGCATGTTTCTGCGAAAGGGGGACAATAGCGAGACATGATATTATTGCAGCAGATTTTTAACGGAATAGCCATGGGGTCTATTTATGATTTGGTGGCTGTGGGATTCGTACTCATATATAAAGCGACAGATGTCATCAATTTTGCCCAGGGCGATATTATGATGTTTGGAGCATTTGTTGCTTTTATATTCGCTAATGTCCTTCACGTGCCTTTTCTTGTGGCTATCTTGCTAACGCTTGTTATTATGGCGCTATTTGCGAAATTGCTCGAGCGGGTAGTTCTCAGACCACTGGTCGGTGAATCGGTTTTGTCCATGCTGATGGTTACTGTAGGTTTGGGAATTATCATTCGAAGTGTTGCCGGCATGATATCAAACTATCAGTTAGCGCAAGTTGAAAATGTTAGAAAATTTTGCCTCATAGATATTGAGTTAAGTGCTGATGATCCCGAACTTACCGCGACTATGAAATTAAAGCGAAAATATGTGAACGAAAAATTCTCCGATCTTATTGCAAGTATGTATTAGAAGTTCAAATTCAATTCGAGTGTTTACTGTAATAATAACGAAATGAAAGGGGGAAGAAGATATGGAAAAGAAGTACTTAGGGTTGTTCAATGGTAAGCGGGGAGCCGTACGCGGTGCTACTAATTATCAACCCCGTGACGATGGCAGTCATATCTACACTCAGGAAGATTATTATGAGTGGTGGTATTTTGATGCCTCTTTCGATAACGGCTATCATGCGGTTATTACTTACCATTACATGAACGTGTTCCTGAAGCCGATCATACCGACCGTCCAAGTGATGATTTACAAGCCCGACGGGACGCAGGCGGCCCGCTTTGGCGCTTTTGGCAAAGACGAAATATTTGCAAATCCTGATTATTGCGATGTCAGAATGGGTGACAGCTGGGCCAAAGACACGGGTGATGGCTATGAGGTATATATAAAGATCAAAGGGGTTGGCGCTCATCTGACCTTTAAAAACGTGGTGCCTCCGTGGAAGCCTGGGACGGGTCTTCTCTTTAATGACAAGGAAAAGGGTTTAGTTGGTGGATGGGTTGTGCCGGTGCCCCACGGTGAAGTGGAAGGCGAATTGTTTTTAAAGGAAGAGACGATCCAGGTCAAGGGTTCAGGGTATCACGACCATAACTGGGGCAATTGTTGCATGTATGAGTTTACTGACAGCTGGTACTGGGGCAGGGTTCATACAGAAAAATATGCCATTGACTATGGCTGGGTCATGCCCCGCGAAAAGGGGGCACCGGTAATATCGCCGATATTGATTGCAAAACCGGGTGAGATTGTACTCTCGACTGATATGATGCATACGGAACTGCAGGATATCGTGACCGATGAAGGTACCGGGAAGGAATATGCGAAGAAACTGACAATCACTTCGGATGCTGAGGGGGTCAAACTCCAGCTGGTCATCAATTCCCATCGAGTGGTGGAATCGATAAAACTGCCTCCGGCTGCTGATTGGGACCAGTATTATCTGCGGTTTCTTGCGGATTATGAATTAGATATAGATGTTGACGGAGAAAAGGATAATTTTACCGGCGAGTTGTTACATGAGTATATGATTCTGTAAAGCGTTACAAAGATACAAATGTGAGATGTCGGGATGTCAAAAGCGGCTGAAGACCATAAAATCGTGAATTGGACGGCACCTTAACGAAGGAGAAATCAAGTGGGAAAAGGCTATCTGGAAGATTATGAGGTTGGGGAAAGAATGGTGAGTCCTTCACGGACGATGACGGAGGCGGATATTGTCAATTTTGCCGGTCTTACCGGGGACTGGCATCCTATTCATACGGATATTGAATATGCGAAGAAGACCCCCTTTGGTGAGAGAATTGCCCATGGAATGCTCAGCCTGTGTATTGGGAGTGCGCTTATCTTCAGGCTCGGACAGTATGTCGCACTGCCGAAATCCTTCATCGCCTTCTACGGGATGGATTCGGTCAGGTTTATTCATCCCTGCAAAATTGGGGATACCATCCGTTGTGAAGTGGAGACTGTGGAGATACAGATGAAAGATGAACAGCGGGGAGTAATCGTATCAAAGAACAGTATAAAGAATCAGCGGAATGAGGATGTGGTTGTCTATATGACTCGTGCGTTGTGTGGAAGAAAACCTCAATAATCTGAATCTTTTTTATCACTCACTATATATGCAATGTGGCAAAGGGGTAAAGGATGACAGAGCAATCTTCTCGTGAGAACAAACCTTGAAGGCGGGGAGTGAAGGTTTATGAAAGAAAGATACGATGTGGTCGTTGTGGGAGCAGGTGTCGGTGGCCTTACTGTTGCAGGTCTTGCAGCTCTCAATGACTTGAAGGTGTTGTTGGTTGAACAGTGCGATCGGGTTGGCGGGCGCGCCCTGACGATTCGGGGGGAGGAAATTCTCAATAATGGAGCGCAGTGGTACCGGACACTTCTGGGCAAACAATATACATGGCTCCCTTACAGCGAACCCGCACTTGACAAAATCATATCGAAGAAGATGCTGCAAGGGTATACACTGGATGTTGGTTATCACGGCGTTGCTCTTAACGGTAGTGGCTATTTTCTTGATATCGATGAACTCTTGGGAACAGGCGTTTCCATGAAGGGGAATGTAAACAGTACCTACATCGGAGAGAAGTGGTTCCTTGATTTTCATGCGGGAAAAATGGACAGTCGCATTGAGGAGCTTGTCAAAACCAATAACATTCCATTTTATAAGTTTTACGTAGCGGCTGCAAAACTGAAGGATGAAGACTACGATGCCTTGGAAAAGGTTTCAGTTACACAGTGGTGTAAAGATAATGGTCTGTACAAGAACAAGATAGTGTTTGGTATGATTCACGCGGTTTCAACACTGATAACAACGATTAATGATCCTGATGATATTTCCATTGGGGATATCTTTCGTTACATGGGGACGGTCATTAATCCAAGATTCATGTCGGGGAAAGCAAAGTGGCCCTCCGGTTTTGCCTATGGCGGGATCATGCGCTGGAGCCAGGCCGTAGCAAACCGATTTCAGGAACTTGGTGGAGACCTGATGCTCAACAGCTGTGTCGGTGAAATAATTATTGAAAATGGTCAGGTACGAGGTGTAATCCTCACAGACCAGTCCGGTGAATCCCGGGAAATACTCGCTGATAAGGTTGTCAGTAACATTCCGATCCAGGATACATTTAAGATTGCTGACAAAGGTGTCTTTCCTCAAGAGTGGGCAGACAGGATGGAGAACCTCTATGGCTTCGGATCCATAGCTCCGTACTTCGGTCTCAACAAGCTGGTCATGCCGGAACGGGAATGGAAAGTTGGGGTAAAAGATACTTATGTGATTCCAAAGGAAGAAGGCTTTGAGCATGATGTGTACATGTGCTGGAATATTCAGTCAAAGAGTGATCCATCCTGTGCACCGGGCGGCAAACATTTGCTGACAGCATATGCACCTGTTACTGAAAAGGAAGCCAGGGATAAGGAGCTCATGATAAAGGCATGCAAGCTTATAACCATGTATCTGGAGCGTCGCTATCCAGGCTTCTATAAGAGTGTTGACTGGTCTCTCTTCCCAACGGCATGGAAATTAGAAGGAGTGGCCAAGTCCAAGACACAGGCGGGAACCCTGAAAGCCCCGGTTGAGGCTCCCGGTGTCAGGGGGCTGTATTTCGCCGGTGATACCGTCAAAGGATATGGCGTAGCCATGGATTGTGCAGTTGCTGCAGGTCTTATCTGCGCCTCCCATATTACGGGTAAAGATTACGGTGTTTCTTGAAATTCGCAGGAACATTCTTGCCGTTGTTGAGCATAATAAGAATTCAATTATTAACAATAACTCGGAAAGGAGGTAATCAAGGCCAATACAGGCAGAAGAAAAAAGCATGGGGTTAGGTACTCCTAATATTGAGATTCTAAAAAATGTGAACAGGAGGGATGAAAAATGATAAAAAGAATAACAGGAAGATTGTTAATGGCGTGGACAATACCGTCTCTATGTATTGTTATGGATTTATAAATGCCATGACTTTTGCTGAGGGTCTCAAAGTAGCCGGTAGAGATCTCACACGTGAAAGTTTGGTAAAGGCTCTTGAAACAATCAAAGATTTTAGAACCGGAATCACTCCACCTGTCACGTGGGGTCCCGATTTACATGATGGTGCCCGATTGGTTGGTGTCGGAAAAGCCATAAACGGAAAATGGCAATCGATGTTACCGACAGGAATCTGGCTCGTAAGTGAAATTGACGAATATTAGATTGTAAAAGTGTGTCGGAAAGTAGATATCATCCTGGTTGATAAACATAACAGGTGATATCTTCAGCAGAATCTGTCTTTGTCGGCGAGCGTAGTATCCGCCGGCAAAGACCTGACCTGCGAGACGTTTGAGAGAAGACCGATATCTTGTACTGATTAAATAGCCAGGATTGGCAACACATCCACACCTTAAAACATTGGAGGGCTAACTCTTGGAGGAAGCCATGAAGTCGGGGTTGTCGTGAATTAAGGGTATTGAGGAATCAGGTTTGAATTTTTCTGTTAGCGAAACAATAGAATTTGACCTCCACATTCATACGAGCCGTTATTCGGGATGTAGTAATATCGACTCTTTACAGGTCATTCAGAGAGCCAGGGCAGTCGGTCTGAACGGTATTGCACTTACAGAGCACGGGATCAGATGGCCGGATCGGGAGATTGAAGCGCTCGTAGCAAGGAGTGGGGTTAAAGACTTTCTGGTTATACCAGGCGAGGAAGCTGCCTGCTATTCGAGCAGGGGTAAATTCCAGGGTGAATTCTTGGTATTCGGGTATCCCAAAAGTCTCGGTTCCAGTAAGTCGATCGACCAAGTCATTGAACTTGTCCATGAAGTGGGTGGGATTATCCTGGCTGCCCATCCTTTCAAGAGGCAAGACAACGGCGATGGGTTCTACGGCTGTGGAGATGCCGTATATACGCTGAATATTGATGGTCTTGAAATTGAACATCCCTCTTATGACAGTGAAAGCCGTAATCTGGCAAAGAAGGCTATGGAATCAAGAAGTATTGCCGGGATTGGAAACAGCGACTCGCACGATCTGAACAGTATTGGAATATGCCGGACTGTTTTTACCCGGCGAGTAGATAATATTCGGATATTGTGTGAAGAGATCAGGGCACGGCGGGTAAGAGCTGTGAACATGAAAGATTCCCTGATACGGGAACGGACGCACGTTTCTTCATAAAATGTGTTCATGACATCGCCCCCCATCGGGTATTGTCAAAAAAATATGAAATGAGGTAAATAATGGGGACAAATTTCTTTAAAAGAGATGATCGGGATGTGCATTTCGTTCTCAAGGAGCATCTTGGGATTCAGCGGTTATTCGAATTTGAGGCATTCAAGGACTTTACAATGGATGACTTCGACATGATTCTGGAGCAGGCAAACAAAATTGCAGAAAATGAAATTGCACCTACGTTCCAGGATGCAGACAGAGAGGGTGTCCGGTTTGAAGACGGCAAGGTCTATGCCCCGGAAAGCTTTCACCGGCTCTGGCAGACATTTAAGGAAGGCGGGTGGTTTGCAATCAACCGGAACCCCGAATTTGGAGGCCAGGGGTTGCCGCTGATCATTTCAGAGGCAACGCAGGAATTCTTCATGAGTGCGAATTTTGCCTTTGGCTGTTACGCTGGTATGGGCGCCGGCAATGGAATCATGATCGAGAAATTCGGCACTGAGAAGCAGAAGGAGCTGTTTCTGGGAAAGATGTATGACGGTACCTGGGGTGCCTGTATGTGTTTGACCGAATCTGGCGCAGGCTCTGATGCGCATATGGTAGCTACCAAGGCTATACCGCAGGGTGACTATTACAGTATAGAAGGCACCAAAATATTCATTACCTCTGGCGACCACGACCTGACGGAAAACATTATCCACTTGGTCATAGCACGAATTGAGGGCGCACCCGAGGGTGCCAAGGGTGTCTCGCTGTTTGCCGTTCCCAAGATCTGGGTTAACGATGATGGCAGCCTCGGGGAAGCGAATGATGTGATCTGTTCCGGCATCGAGCACAAGATAGGAATGAGCGGTTCGGCAACGTGCACTATCAATTATGGTGAAAACGGTAAGTGCCGGGGGCACCTGATAGGCAAACCGGGTATGGGTCTGGCCTATATGTTTGACATGGTCAACATTGCGAGGATGGCGGTGGGACTGGAATCGGTGGCCTTTGGAGCCAATATTTACGCCAATGTGCGGGAGTATGCAAAAGAAAGAATCCAGGGAAAACCCATGGGTAAAAGAGGAGGTGATCGGGTTCGCATTATCGAACACGCCGATGTTCGCAGAATGTTGATGAATCTCAAATCTCTGACAGAGGGCATGCGTGCACTCGTGTATAAGGCTTACTTCGTGGAGGAACTGGCGCACTCCAGCCCGGATGAGGAGGAACGGAAGCGATCATCCCTGCGGCTCGAGTTGCTTACCCCCCTGGTCAAAGCGTATTGCTCGGACAGGATTTTCGAGATGGGTCGGGAGGGGATTCAGATCATGGGAGGCTACGGATATTGCAGCGAATATCCGGTCGAACAGTATACACGAGACTGCAAGATACTGTCTATCTGGGATGGAACGAACTATATCCAGTCGGCTGACCTTGTTGGTAGAAAACTGAGTATGGCTGATGGCAAGGCTTTTGGCGACTGGATTGAAGAGGTTCAGAAATTTATTGAAAATAACATGGATGGCGAGATTATTGCCGATGAGACAGAACTTCTTAAGGATGCTCTGGACGTGGTTCTGTCCATGAGCAACAAGTATAGGCTGTACTTGAAAGAGGGGAAATTCAACAATGTTGCTTTAACATCGATAAAATTCCTCGATTGCTGTGCAGAAGTGGCTATTGGGCACTTGTTGCTGGAGCAGGCTCTTATAGCGGCGGCGAAGCTGAAAGAATTGACGCCTGAGGATTATGATAGTCGTTTCTACCGGTCGAAAATTGCCACTGCCAGATATTACTTGAGGAATTTTGTGCCCAACGTCTACAGCCGAAAAAAGATCTTTGATCTTGAAGATACCACTGCGCTGGATATTGCAGAGGAAGAGCTGTAGCCGGAAAAAATGAGGGGTTATTGCCTGAGAAATTTGGTTGTAACCAGGTCTTTGGTTCTCGTAAGAGATGAATCTCTTCCCCTTTCATTTCATCCCTCACATCGGGTTTTACCGTACATGGCATTTTGCTGCTGCAGGGATGGGTATGGCATTGGGGTTCACAGGGTCCCCACTTCCGGGTTTTCCTCACAATATCCACCGCTCCATGCAGCAGGCAATTGAGGACATAGAGAAAAAGAAGATTAATGCACTCTCAGGGATTGGTTCCTATATCAGACGTCTGATTATGACAGCAGAGGAACAGGGTAGGGATTTATCCAGGATCAATAAGATCCAGGCATTAGGAGAGGCTGTCCCTAAAGGGATGCGGGATGATATGAGAAGACGCCTTCAGAATATGGGGGCCGGAGAGGTATTTATCAGCAACGCATTTGGATTTACAGAGTCCCAGACTGCCTTTCAGGAATGCAGTGAATTAGGCGGCTGCGACACAGGGGTGCCGGAACTGTACTTCCTTGAGGTGGTTGACGAAGAGACCGGCAAGAGAAAGCCCGATGGTGAGTCTGGGCTTCTTGCAATCACACATCTCGATCGAAGAGGAACATGCCTCCTGCGCTATCTGGTAGGTGATATTGTTGCTATGACGCATGAGTCCTGTCCGGTTTGCGGCCGTAATGATGCCAGACTTATTACCGCTACAGGGAGCACCTATGGCACCAGGACAAAGGAATTACTCAAGGTCAAGGGGACACTTATCAATCCTGAAGCCATGCGTGATGTTGTGGCTAATACAGAAGGTGTGTTGGAGTATCAGTTTATTATAACAAAAGAAAAGGCAGATGATCCATATTCTGTGGATCTATTGAAGCTTAGGGTGGGGGTTGAAAAAGGTGTGGATCGAAAGGAATTAGAGGCTACCCTGATTGATAAAGTCCAGCGTGCTGTAGAACTACGCCCGAAGATAGAATTTGTAGATGATCTTTTAGAGATCTATAATCCAGGAGAAACCCTCAAGCCAACCAGAGTTATAGATGAAAGGCCGACAGAATGATTCGGGAAAAACCTGACTGTTCTCATCACTCTCGGCTATTTAGGGATTAAGGAACTGGCGAAAAACCTCGGAGCAAAGGATGTCTGCTTTGCTCCGAGACATCTGCGGAAGTTTGTGGACATATAAGAATTTGCGCTGTTCTTAGTATTTCATGGTTGAAATGCGATGCTTCGGCTTGGTCCTGTGTGCGTAGAAAACCTTTGAATCATTTAAAAGCTACCTTGGCATGGAAACAGATGTCTTAATCATGAAAGGAAGGTAAATATAGTGTATGTAGAATATTTCAATGAATCACATGAAATGCTGCGCGACAGTTTAAGGAAGTTTATTGCCCGTGAGATCAGGCCCTTTGTAGAACAGTGGGAAGAAGAAGGGACATTTCCGCGGGAACTTTACAAAAAGGCGGGCGATGCCGGGTTTATTGGGTTGGGCTTTCCCGAAGAATATGGGGGGACCCCCGCCGACCTGTTTCATGCGGTAGCTTATACGGAGGAAATGATGCGTTGTGGATCGGTGGGCCTGGTCTCAAGCTTGGGTTCCAGTGCCATTGCTGTTCCTCCTATTCTCGCAGTGGGCACGGATGAACAGAAACAAAAGTATGTTACCCCGGTGTTGGCGGGCGATCAGATCTCCGTATTAGGTGTGACCGAGTCCAGTGGCGGATCGGATGTTGCCAACCTCGGTACAAGGGCAGAGCGCAAGGGTGATAAGTATATCGTAAATGGGTCGAAAACATTTATTACCAGCGGGAGCCGTGCCGATTATGTAACTGCTGCCGTTCGAACCGGTGGCCCCGGTCATGGAGGTATCAGTTTGATGATTATTGAAAAGGGTACCCCGGGGTTTTCCGTATCCCGGAAGATCGGCAAGATGGGATGGCTGGCGTCGGATACGGCGGAGCTGTTTTTTGAAGACTGTGAAATACCCATCGAGAATCTCTTGGGCGAAGAGAATAAAGGCTTTTCCTACATCATGTTGAACTTTCAGAAAGAGCGGCTCTATCTGGCGGTAGAGGCCCATGCCGTTGCCGAATACGCCTTGGAAGAATCGATTAAATATGCAAAGGAGCGCCATGCTTTCGGCAGGCCGTTGACCGGTTTTCAGGTGACCCGCCACAAACTGGCCGAGATGGCAACTTTGGTCGAGGCGTCGAAACAATTTAATTATCGTGTGGCAGCGAAGATCGATGCCGGGTTGGATGCACACAAAGAAATTTGTATGGCGAAAAACTTTGCTACAAAGTCATGTGATAAGGTGGTGTATGATGCCGTTCAGATCCATGGTGGCTATGGATATTGTCGGGAGTACATTGTGGAGCGTCTGTATCGTGACTCACGTCTCTTTTCTATCGGTGGTGGCACCTATGAGATTATGAACGAAATTATCAGCAAACAGTTGGAATTGGAAAGATAAAGCACCGTCAAAGGGCATGGTGTGGTCATGCATATTGCGGTATTTTCAGATACTCATGGTAACACAAAGTGTATGAGAGAAGCCATCCAGCAAAAAGACCCTTTTGATATGCTGATTCACTTGGGTGATGGTGTTGGCGATGGTCTGTCCGTTTCATCTGAATTTGGTATACCTTTCCGAGGCGTGTATGGAAATGAAGATTATGCGTATCGCACTCAATATTCCGGAGAAACACTGGTAAATATTTATTCCTGGAGTTTCGTCCTGGTTCATGGGCACCAGATGGATATCAATCCATACCATACCGACGCTGAATGGCAGAAACATCTCAGAAAAATGACTGTGTGGGCGAAGCGTCGAAAGGCCCACGTCTTTCTCTTTGGACATACGCATACCCCCCTGTTGGAACAGCAGGATGATGTTATTGTATGCAACCCGGGGGATATGTATCTTGGCGCCGGTACTCCCCCCGGTTTTGCACTGATCGATGCGCGGGAAGAAATGTTGACGCTTCAAATTATGCAAAAAGGCGAGACTGGCGAATGGGACATCGTCAGTGAGCTTGAAAGGCATCGTTCCATTTTTTCATAACAATACTTTATCGGAAAATATGTAAAGACAGTACGCGTACCCTTGAGTATGTAGCGTGACGTAAAAATATATGAAAGTAAGGGAGAGAGGATATACATGAGTAACAAGGTGATAATCACAGCGGCCCTGTCAGGGTCTGCAACATTTAAAAATCAAAATGAGGCAGTTCCCTACACCCCGGAAGAATTTGCTGAAGAATCGTACAGATGTTTCAACGCCGGCGCTTCCGTTGTCCATATTCATGCACGGGACACTGCGCAAGGGGGCGTTCCCACGCCGGACATAGGGCAAATCAGGGCAACCGTTGACGCCATTCGCGATAGATGTCCTGAGATCATTATTAATATGACGTCTGCAATTGCGGCAGGGATTCCCGCTGAGCAGCGGATCGCCCCGATCGTTGAAATAAAACCTGAAATTGCTTCGCTGAATACGAACAGCATGAATTTTGCCATTATTAACCATAAGAGCGGCCAGGTGATAGCCGAAACCATTTTCGAAAACGCGTTCAGTACAATTGTCGATTTTGCAGCAAAAATGAAAGCAAACGACGTCAAGCCGGAATGCGAAATTTACGATCTGGGCGGAATCTATAATATATTATCGTTGAGGAAACAGGATGGTCTCTTTGCAGAACCGATGCACTTCCAATTCGTTCTGGGTGTTACCGGTGGCTGTCCGTCAGAATTAGGCATCCTGGATATGTTTACAAAAACGATACCGGAAGACGCTACATGGTCGGTATGCGGTGTTGGTCCCAATCAGTATAGTGCCATACCTATTGCCGCAGCAATCGGCGGTCATCTCAGAGTAGGGCTGGAAGATAATGTCAAGAATATAGACGGATCACTCTCGAAGGGCAGTTATGAGCAGGTTGAATGGGCAGCCAAAGTAGCCCAGGTAGTGGGACGCGAGATCGCTTCACCCGATGAAGCAAGAGAAATTCTAAGTTTACGTGTGAAATGAAATGTGCGGATAAAAATAGCAGGGGCTGAATTTTAAGGGTGAGGAGACCTTGATTCACCATCAAAATCAAAATGAAATTCGAGGGAAGTTTGAGGGGTATCCTCTCAGAGTGAGACCTTATGCAAAGCTCACAGGTTAAAAACCCGGAATTTGTGTTACGAGTTTCCCGTAAATCCAGTGTTCACTGTATTGTGTTGCGAAGGGTTTTCTCTACTTTGATACCCAGTTTCTTCATGCGGTGGGTGAGCGTTGTTCTCTTGAGGCCGAGAAGGACTGAGGCGCCGTCTTTTCCTCCTATTTTTCCATTGGCCTTTTTCAGGGCCTTGAGGATCTGCAGCTTTTCCATATCTTTAAGATCTAAGTTTTCATCATCGGTTGAGTCGGCAATCTTATTGCTTTCCAAATCAGGAAACCTGATTCTGGATTCTCCTGTTATTACTGATCGTTCAATCATATTTGAGAGTTCCCTGATATTTCCCGGCCAGGAATAGGTGATCAATTTTTCCATCTCCGAATCGGGGATACCCGAGTAATGTTTACTGTACTGGGAACAGAAAACATTCAGAAAATGGACTGCCAGCGGATGAATATCGTCTTTCCTTTCTCTCAGGGGTGCAACACTTATCGGAAATACATTCAACCGGAAAAATAGATCCGCTCTGAACTTTCCGGTTGAAACCTCTTTTTCAAGATCTTTGTTCGTCGCCGTAATTAGCCGAAAGTCTGAATGGAGCGTTGTTGTACCCCCCACCCGCTGGAATTCTTTTTCCTGGAGGATTCGCAATAATCTGCTTTGTGTAGGGGGAGGGAGCTCCGATACCTCGTCCAGAAAGAGGGTACCTTTGTGAGCCAGTTCGAACCGGCCAGCCTTGGTTTTTACAGCGCCTGTGAATGCCCCTTTTTCGTGGCCGAAAAGCTCGCTGTCGATCAATGTATCTGATAGTGCCGCACAATTGACTCTGATAAAGGGACCTCCTTTCCTAGCACTTGTATAATGGATTGCTCTGGCAACGAGTTCTTTCCCCGTCCCTGTTTCTCCCTGTATCAGGACGGTAGACGGCGTCGGTGCTACTTTATTAATAAGATATTGCGTATTCAAAATGGCATTACTGGAACCGAGAATGTCTCCGAATGGTCGAATTTCTTCCTTATAGTAAAGATTTTCCTGTATGAGACTTTTGTTCAATCGTGCTATTTCATCATATGCCTGTGCCCGGTCGATGGATACAGCAATCTGTGATGCCAATGCAGAAAGAAGTCTTATCCTGTCTGAGTTTGTGTCGAATGAAAAGAACCTGCTGTCCTGGTAAAGAACACCAACACTTTTATCCCCTATTTTAAGGGGCGTAATGACTATGTTGCGAAAATCATCGGAATCCTGTCCGTTCATTTCATGCTGTATAATTTTACCCTCCGGGTTGTTTGCTGCCGATTGAATTGCCTTGAAAACCTCCTTAAATTTTTGATCTGACACATCTTCCTTAACAAGATTCCTTGATGCAACCATCGTGATTTCTGAAGAATTCTTATCTTTAATAAAGAGGGCCGTTCGTTCAGCTCTTGTTAATCGCGATATTGAAGTTATTATGTTGGTAAGAAGAGATTCGATGTTCTCCTGATTTTTAAGCGCCTCACCCATCTCGATTACAAAGTCGAACAATTGGTTTTCTTCAGTAATGTTACTATCAGAAACCAGATGACTCAGGTTTGATGGGAACGCATCCCTTGCTATTGGTTTAAGGAATTCCCATGCCTTAATTCCATAACTTTCTGCCTGTTTCAAATCATTTATCTGTAAAAAGAGGGTGGCGAGATCGATCCTGATTTTAGCAAGCTCGAAAGTCTGTCCCAATTTCTCGACGGACTTTTCGATATCAGTCAGTTTTTTTATTTTTTCTTTCGGTGACATATCTGTTTCTAAAAAATTAAGCTGAAGTCTTTGTATCTGGCCGTATAAAAGTGGATTTAGCTGGTCTTTTTTAAATTGATTAAGAAAGTCGAATACGGGATTCATTTCGCCAGGAAATGCATTCTGCGCATGTAACATGTACCCAGTGTCGAAGAGATGATAGAGATTGAGGAGATGATACCAGTTTGATTTGCGGATTTTCCAGATTACCTTATAATGCGCTGAGGCTGCTTTATAATTATCCCTCAGGCATTCAATATTAGCGAGACCAATTCCGGCCATAACTTCGGCCATGGGAACATGTTCCCTTCTGGACAGCTCCAGGGCCCTTCCAAAATAGGTTCTGCTGTCCGTTAATTGTCTGATTTCGAGAAGAATTTTTCCTGTTGTAACCAGCGCATAAGAAACAAGCGGCCAGTTCTCCTCTTTCTGGGACTGCTTCTGGATACTTTCAGAAATTCCCAGTCCTCTTTGTGGCATTCCAACCTGGGTGTAAATAAGGGCCAAACTAAGATCGGTCAAGGATAAAAAATCATCACCGGCAACAGATTCCAGTTCTCCCATTGATTTTTCATACGACTCGATGGCCTGACGCAAATTCCCTTTAATCCAATAGGATAATCCCTGCAGTTTCATGCCTCTTTTATGCAGCTCATTATCTCCGATTTGTCTTATAATTTCCCAACCCTGGTCAAAGTGTTTAACGGCCTTATCATACTGGAATGACATCCAGTAGTTTTGACCGACCAGCAGTTGCAGAGAAGCTAACGCCCTCTTATCTCCAATGTCTATTGCTACGTCCAGAGCCGTGAGTAGAAAGTGATTTATTTTCTTCAAATCGGGGTTAAACAGGGAAAGGGCGGCTCGACGTTCAATCGTCCGAATAAAAGCGCACAACATATTGTGGTGGGGATCAGAGGGTTTTTCGATAATACTGTTTTCTGTAAAATCGAGCAGAGAGTCATACAGTGCTATCGCGGATGAAATTTTGTGGTTTTTTTCTTCAAAGAGAGCTGCCCTGAAGATGATGTCGAGATCATCTGTCCGGATTCCTGATAGAAGACACTGCTTGGCAATTATTGAGTTGTTTTCTTCAGTGTCGGGTAAGTTTTTTAGAAGAATGCCTACAGCATTTCGATAATGTTTTGGCATTTCTTGAGAAGAGAGTTTTTCTACAATTTCGTTACGGGGAAACTTTTTTGTCCATTCGTAATATCCTTGCTGTTCCTTTACGGGTGAAACCCACTGTTGCTTGTCAAGAAATAGTATTACCGCAAACAATTTTGATGCGGTCAACTCCGGGATTTCAGAAAACCAGTCAACAGAAAAAAAGTCAGGGAAAGCCACAAGACTATATAGTATATTTTTTTCATCTTCAGGTAGTTTGGTTAAGGGACTTTTCACTTTTGTCATCACATTGCCTTGCAGTCTTCTTTGACGCAACACTACATGAGAAAATCGCCGCTGTCAACAAATGTTAAAATATTGACATCTGTCGAAATAACAAATTTTTATTTTTGGCACAAGATATCGATATAATAGGTAACTGATTGTAATATTGAGTTAATTTTAATACAAAGTGGGTGGCATGTTTTATGCTTCTTTCTTGATATATGTGCGATGAATAGTGGACGGTCTCTTTACCCTCTCCTTTTTGCCCGCTGTTAACACCCATAGATATAGTTCACATTTTAAGAGGAGAAACAACATGAATAACAAGATAACAGTGATAGGCGCCGGAACCATGGGGTCTGGTATAGCTCAGATGGCGGTTGAAGCTGGGTTTACGGTAACCCTTGTGGACACCGACGAGAAGTTTATCGAAAGGGGTGTCGGCAACATCAAAAATTTTATCGGGAAAAAAGTTGCCAAAGGAAAAATCACACAGGAACAACAGGATGATATTCTGTCGAGACTTTCAAGTACGACGGATATGGGGAAAGGGGTCGACAGGGCCGTTATGGTCGTCGAAGCAGTGTTTGAAAGCCTTAAACTGAAAAAAGAGATCTTTCAGAGCCTGGATTCTCTGTGCCCGGAGAGTGTCATTCTGGCAAGCAATACGTCGACAATGAGTGTCTCGGAAATAGCATCTGCCACCGGGCATCCCGAGCGTGTTATTGGTACACATTATTTCAGTCCTGTTCCCTTGATGAGGTTGGTCGAGGTAGTCAAGGGGAACAAAACATCGGAAGAGATAACTTCTAATACCATGGAACTCTGCAGAAAATTCGGGAAGACCCCCATTGCCGTGAAAGATGTCCCCGGTTTCATAGTCAATCGATATCTGTGCCTCATGTACAATGAAGCGGCGAATATGGTCAATAACGGTATCGCGGAGCCGGAAGATATCGATTCCGCACTCAAGCTCGGATGCAACTGGCCCATGGGGGTTATCGAGATCATGGACATGGCCGGGGTAGACATAGTTCAAAATGCCTTGGAAGCAATGTATGCCATGACCGGAGAAGAACGGTACAAGCCGTCTCCACTGTTCGAAAAGATGGTGAAAGAAAAGAAGTTGGGACGGAAGACTGGACGAGGATTTTACAGATACGAAAAGTAGATATTTGCGAAGCGTAATTTATATTAACGAAGAGTGATGCTTTCGTAAAAAGTCTGTCATTCCCGCGCAGGCAGGAATCCAGAAGCGCATAACTACTTAAAAATACTGGATTCCCGTTTTCACGGGAATGACAAAATTGTGTATATTTCGACTTTTTACGAGTCGATCAAGAGTCAAATAATTACAATTGATATAGAGGTACACGATGTCAGAGAAATTTATCAGCGAGAGAAATTTAAAATTTTTACTTTATGATGTTCATCACATCAATGAAATAACGCAGTATCCGTATTACGAGGAACATAGTAAAGAGGTTTTCGACATGGTCCTGGATACGGCCCTTAAATTATCAAAAGATAAACTGTATCCCCTTCTGGAGGATATGGACGTAAACCAGCCGGAATTTGTTGACGGCCATGTCAAGGTACATCCCAAAGTTCGGGATCTTATGGCGGAATTCGGAGGAGGGGGGTGGATCAATGCCAACTTTCCTTTCGAATCAGAAGGCCAACAACTTCCTGTTACCATCGTACTTGCTTCACGATTCATATTTTTTGCAGCAAATTATTCGGCATCGGCCTATCCTTCTCTTTCAAGCGGGGCGGCCCGACTAATAGATAGTTTCTGTACCGATGAAATGAAAGGAATGTACTTGCCCCTTATGTTTGCCGGTAAATGGCAGGGTACCATGGCGCTGACGGAACCCCAGGCGGGGAGTTCCCTGGCCGATATTAGCACAACGGCAGAACCGATGGACCAGGGACACTACAAGATGCGGGGACAGAAGATATTTATCTCCGCGGCGGATCACGATGGTGTTGATAATGTAATTCACCTGATGCTGGCGAAGATCAAAGGCGCGCCGGCGGGCGTGAGAGGTATATCCCTTTTTGTTGTACCTGAGAAGCGCGTTAATGAGAGCGGCGATCTGGTTCCCAATGATGTTAATGTTACAGGGTTGTACCATAAGTTGGGTTACCGGGGATGTCCTATTAATCAGTTAAGTATAGGGGAGAACGATGATTGTCGGGGCTTTCTAGTGGGCGAGCCCCATAAAGGGCTGTCATATATGTTCCAGATGATGAATGAGCAGCGAATTGATGTAGGGCTCGGAGCTGCGGGAATTAGCTCAGCCGCGTATTACGCTGCCCTCGAATACACAAGAGAACGTCCTCAGGGAAGGAGGATGGGCAACAAAGATCCGAACTTTCCCCAGGTACCCATTATCGAACATGCCGATATCAAACGGATGCTTCTCTTTCAACGGGCAATTGTTGAGGGATCGCTTTCACTTCTGTTGCAATGCGCAACCTATGCAGACTATGAAAAAGTGCTGACGGGAGAAGAAAAAGAAAAATACTCCCTCCTGCTGGATTTGTTGACCCCCGTTGCCAAGAGCTATCCCTCTGAGATGGGTATCTTCTCGGTCAGCCAGGGATTGCAGTGTCTGGGGGGGTATGGGTACTGTGATGACTTCCCGCTCCAGCAGTATTACCGGGACATCCGGATTCATCCCATCCATGAAGGAACCACAGGAATCCATGGGATAACACTTCTGGGACGAAACATCACATTAAAAGAAGGAAAGGCATATAATCTTTATCTCGACGAAGTTACATCAACCTTTAACGAGGCGAGAGAAATCCCAGCGCTTGCTCAGCAAGCCGGAGAGCTTCGGTATGCCCTCGGACTTCTTAAGAACGTTACCACCTCTCTGCTGGACATTCGAAAAAAAGGGGACGCAGAACTGTTTACTGCCGACGCGACCCTGTATCTGGAACTGTTCGGAATTATCTCCATTGCCTGGCAGTGGCTGAAGCAGGCAATCGTTATAGAGAAGGAATTTGAATGCAATACAACCGGGGCTGACACCGACTTCTACAAGGGGAAGCTATACACCTTCCGGTATTTTTTCGACTATGAACTTCCTAAGATAGAGGGCCTGGTGAAAACATTGAGAAAGCGCAGCGGCGTTACAATAACCATGAACGAACCATTATTTTCTGACTAATTCGGAAAGACAAAATAAAGAAGGGACAAACTATGAGTGAAAACGATGTTGTTATAGTAAGCGCAGTACGGACACCCTTTGGAAAATTCGACGGTATTCTTCGGACTACGTCAAGTTTCGACCTTGGCATCGATGTGTTGAAAGAAGTCACCGGCAGAATCAAGCAGGACCCGAAAGACGTGGATGAAGTTTACTACGGAACCTGTATCCCCGCCGAGTATGCAATTCTGACCAATGTTCCGGCGAGACAGATTACCCTTGGTGCCGGATTTCCCGAAGACAATATATCGCTGACGATTGACCGTGCCTGCTGTTCATCCATGACGGCTCTTCGCCTTGGCTGCCGTGCCATTAAGTCAGGGGATGCTGAGGTGATCATTGCTTCTGGAGCAGAGAACATGGGCAATGTTCCCCTGATTGCGAGTGCTGCCAAGGCAAGGTGGGGAAATCGTTTGGGACCCATCGAGTTGGAAGATGTTCTGTTTGAACTCGGGTACGGACGGAGGGGATTCGCGCCCGTGGCAACCGATGCCGGGCATGTTGCCATTGAGTATGGTGTTTCCCGGGAAAAGCAGGATGAGTGGGCGCTCGGAAGTCATCAAAAATGGTTCAAGGCCTATGGTGAAGGCAAATTTAAGATCGGCGAAGAGCTTATGACAATTGAAGTTCCTCAGAAAAAAGGTGATCCCATTATTATGGACAGAGATGAGTCACCGAGAGAAAACCTGTCGCCGGAAAGAATGGCTTCATTGAAGCCTGTCTATGGGAGCCCCACGGTAACGGCAGGAAATGCTCCAGGTATGAATTCCGGCGCGTCGGCCATCGTTATCATGAGTCGTAAGAAGGCCGAGAGTATGGGGTTAAAACCCCTGGCTACCATAGAAGCATGCCAGGCAGCCGCAGGCGCACCCAAGTATATGGCATGTGTCCCTGCCCAGACCATTGGAAAAATGTTAGTAAAACAGGGAAAGACCATTGATGACATGGATCTGATTGAAATCAACGAAGCATTTGCGGCGGTAACACTGGTATCTCTGAAGATGCTTGCCAATGATGATCCTGGAAAGTGGCAGGAACTTCAGAACAAAACCAATGTGAACGGTGGTGCCATTGCAATCGGCCATCCGGTGGGGGCAAGTGGTGCACGTGTAGCGATGACGCTGATGTACGAACTGATGCGCAGGGGTGGCGGCAGAGGAGTTGCTGCCATCTGCGGCGGACTCTCACAGGGTGAGGCGATTACAATCAGTGTGTAGCATGTTATATCTCTACAATGTATGTTTTGATTAAAGCTATGGCTGTTCTAAGAGCGAGGAGGAAGATATGGCAGAATGGTTAAAAGATGTAGAGGCGTTAACACTCAAGGGCCAGATAAAAGTGCCGTATACCTGGTCGGTCGGAGAGGTAGGGAGCCGTTTTCTGGTGGCCCTTCGCGACGAGAAGAAGATAATCGGGAATCAGTGCAGTGAGTGCAATACTGTTTATGTCCCGCCGCGTAAGAATTGCGGCACATGCTTCAGAGAAATTGGTGAGGACGAATGGGTCGAACTCGGTCCGGAAGGTATTGTAACGGCATATACGATCGTCAGATACGATTATCCGGTTCAGCCGACGAAGGCGCCGTTTGCCTATGTGATAATCAAACTGGATGGAGCAGATGTCGGATTTGTTCACATAATTAAAGAAGATCTAGACAAACTAAAGAATGGTGTGCGGGTGACTGCGAAATTCAAGGAAGATCGGACAGGTCATATTCTGGATATCGATTCCTTTGTGATCATGTAAGCGGAAACGGAGGAAACATGGAAAAAATAGCGATAGTTGGTGTCGGCCAGACCAGATACGAAAAGAGAAAGAAGGGTGAGATATTTTATGACATGGTTTATGAAGTAACGACAAAAGCCATGGAGGATGCAGGATACACCCTTGATGATATAGACAGTGTTATTACTATATCAAATGACTTCTGGGACGGGAGAACGATCTCATGTATGGCGGTTCAGGAAGCAGCAGGAGCGCATGACAAAAATGTATCGACTGTGGAAGGCGACGGGACCTTTGGCGCCTTCTATGGTGCCATGAGAGTGCTCGCTGGATGCAAGACCACGTTAGTTGTAGCCCACTCAAAGGGTAGTGAAGGAGATTCGAAAATCATAACCAACGGCATGTTTGATCCTGTTTACCATCGTTCTTTAGGATTGGATGCCATTAGCTCTTCAGCACTTCAGGCAAATGCCTACATGGAAAAATATGGCATTACTGAAGAGCAGTGTGCCATGGTATCCGTTAAGAACCATGGCAACGCCGGAAACAATCCCTACGCCCAGTTACCGCTGGACATTACGGTTCAGGATGTCATGCAGTCACGAAAGATCGCCGATCCCCTTAAATTATTGGACTGCAGCCCGATCAGTGATGGTGCTGCCGCAATTATCATTGCAAATGGAGAGAACGCTGAAAAGGCGAAGACCGAACCGGTTTGGGTAAAGGGAGTCGCCCACTGTTCGGATGCCTATTTTCTGGGAGATCGTGATCTGGCAGACCCCAGATCACTGAAAGATGCAGCTCGGCGTGCCTATGCTATGGCAGGGATAACGGATCCTCTGAAGGAAATAGATGTAGTAGAACTTTATGACGCGTTCAGCTACATGGAACCTCTGTGGCTGGAAGGACTGGGATTCTGTGACCCAGGGAAGGGCGGCAAGATGACTGAAGATGGGGTAACTGCCATGAATGGCAGCCTGCCTGTCAATCCATCGGGTGGTGTTTTGTCGGCGCATCCCGTTCTTGTTGCAGGTCTGGCAAGAATTATTGAAGCGGTATTACAACTTCGAGGAGATGCAGGCTCGCATCAGATCGATGGAGCAAAAACAGCATTGGCACATGGAATTAATGGCCCTTGTGGACAGAGCCACTGTGTATGGGTTTTGGGTAGAGACTGAGGAGGAACAAAGACATGGCAAAACGAGTAGCAATTGTTGGAACAGGTCAGACTTACCACCAGAGTCACAGACTTGATGTCAACGGGAGAGAGATGATCAATGAGGCAGTTACCAGAGCACTGGCAGACTGCGAACTGACTATTGGTGATATCGATGCTATTGTTATCGGTAACATGGACCATTTCGAGTCTATTAATTACGTCGATACCTGGAGTGTTGAAGGATCGGGCGGAATTATGAGACCCATCATGAAAGTAACTACCGGCGGAACAACAGGCACATCGGTTGCAATGTCGGCATTTTATCATGTGGCATCCGGTCTCTTTGACAGGGTTCTCGCTATCGGCTGGGAGAAAAATTCGGAGAGTGATACAAGTGCCGCCATAATTACATGCAGTGATCCCATATGGGACAGGTTTTCATATTCCGGGGCGATCCCCAGCCTTGCAACAGAGGCATCCGCCTACATGGAACAGTATGGAGTCACCCAGGAAGACGCCGCACGGGTGGCGGTAAGAGACAGAACGCATGCCCTGAATAACCCGTATGCTCAGATGTATAACAGGCCGATAAGCATAGAGGATGTTATGGAGTCTTCTATGCTTGCATATCCTATTAAATTGCTGGATGTATGCCCCCGGACGGATGGGGCGTGTGCCGTTGTCTTTGCATCTGAAGGTGTGGCTGAAAAGATTACACCGCAGCCCGCCTGGATAAAATCGTGCGCAGTACGTCATACCACCACCTGGTTCGGTGATGTTGACTATGATACGGGCATGTTGTCACTTCAGCGGGCGTCACGCGAGGCCTTTGATAAGGCGGGGATCAAAAATCCGGCAGAAGATTTTGATGTGGCGGAATTATATCTGCCCTATTCGTATGCCGGACTGAAGTGGATCGAGGCCATGGGCTTCTGCGGACCGGGTGAAGGTCCGAAATTTATCTGGGATGGCAATACCGATATGGGAGGCAAAATTCCAATGAATCCCTCGGGCGGTGTTATAAGTACAAATTGCATTGGTGCAACGGCTCTCCTGAGGGTAGCAGAGGCGGCTATCCAGATCATGGGAAAGGGAGATAAGCGTCAGGTTCCCGATGTTAAGACCGCGCTGGCGACCGGGTTTGGCGGTTGCTGGTGGTCTGATGTGGTGGTTTTAGGACAAGATAAACCCGAATAAAGAGGAGTGCGGGAGAGAATTATGAAAGAAAAAGAATTGTTGACGGTAAACTCGGGCGATGTTGCCATGCCTTATGAATGGTCTATCGGCAAATACGGAAGCAGATTTTTCCAGGAGATTAAAGAACATCAACGATTTCTGGGCATACGCTGCCCGAAGTGCGGGAAGGTAAAGGTGCCACCTCGCAGGATCTGCGGACCATGCTTTCAAGAACTGGATGAGTTGGTGGAACTTTCCGATACCGGTACAATCATGGCATTTTCCGTTGTAAACTATCCCTTCATTGATCCCAATACAGGCGAACAGAGACCCATTCCTTATACGTATGGTTATATAAATATAGACGGTTCCGACAATATCTTCTCCCATATCATAAATGAGACCGATGAAAGCAAGATAAAGGTCGGGATGAAAGTAAGGGCCGTGTTCAAGAAACCGGAGGAGATGGAGGGTAATATACAGGACATAAAGTACTTTGAGATCATTAGGTGAGGTTTTGACTGAAACCAGAAACTGGTTGCAGGATTTATGGATAAGTTTTATGTTCAGTGATATTATCACTAAGGTATTGAGTAGAAAAAGCCGCGGCTTTGGGCTTTCTCAAAGAAAGGACGGGGGTAAGAGTTTATGCTCTGGCAGCAGATTGTAAGCGGATTGGCCATGGGTTCTATCTACGCCATAGTGGCTGTTGGTTTCATCCTCATATACAAGGCCACCGAGGTGATTAATTTTGCCCAGGGTGATCTCATGATGGTTGGTGCTTTTATAGCCTTTACATGTATAAATTATCTCCAGATCCCCTTTCTTGCAGCTCTTGGAATCACGCTGGCCTTTATGTTCTTTTTCGGAGTAGTGATTGAGCGTTTAGTGCTTAGGCCTCTGGTGGGCGAGCCTGCCTTTGCTATGGTAATGGTGACCATAGGTCTGGGTATCTTAATTCGAAGTGTAGCCGGCATGATCTGGGGCTATGATACCTACCAATTCCAGGCAGGTATTACCGACCACCCGGTGCGGATTGCGTCTCTGGCAGTTTCATCTGTTCATATATGGATCATTGGGGTCACCCTGACTCTGATAACAGCCCTCTATCTCTTCTTCAGTCGGACCAAAATGGGGATCTCTATGGAAGCCACATCTCAGAATCAACTGGCTGCTTTTCTTATGGGTATCGGAGTAAAAGGTACATTTTCACGCATCTGGGCTATAAGCGCCGTGGTTGCAGCAGTGGGAGGTATACTTTTAACCCCTATTCAGTTTTTGAACTACAATATGGGGTTTATCGGCCTCAGGGCTTTTCCCGCAGCTGTGCTGGGAGGCTTTGGCAGCATCCCTGGCGCTATTGTTGGAGGCATCATTATCGGGGTTTCAGAGAACCTGGCGGGTGTATACCTGCCGGAGGGCTTTAAGGACATCTTCGCATGGATCATTCTAATCGCTGTCTTGATGATCCGACCGGAAGGCATATTCGGTATTCAGGAAAGAAAGAGGGTTTAAAAGATGCGCTTCATCATGCGAAAAAACTATATGCAGGATATCCGGCTGTTTAAATTCAAGAGCACTCTTGCCTGGTACCTGCTTCTTATTGCAGTGCTTCTACTTGCCCCTCTGGTAGTAGACACCTATTCGGTCTCGCTTATGAATCTCATTGGTATATACGTGATTGTAGCACTGGGATTAAACCTTTTAACCGGATATACCGGACAGATCTCTCTGGGTCACGCCGCCTTTTTTGCCATAGGCGCTTATACATCTGCTATATTAACCGGGAAATTTGGGGTTCCCTTCTGGATGGCCTTGCCGGCTGCAGGTGTGCTCGCTGCGTTAGTGGGCGTATTTGTTGGGCTTCCGGCCTTGAGACTAAAGGGTCTTTATCTGGCTATAGCCACCATGGGCTTCGCGTTTATTGTGGAAGAAATCATTGTCCAGTGGGAGGGCCTTACCAATGGCGTTAATGGCATCAACGTAGTTCGGCCTACCTTGGGTCCATTTAATTTTACTACGGATGAGAGTTATTATTATCTGGTCCTTTTTACAGTCCTTCTGATGATTATTATCCTTAAAAATATCCTGCGCACATCCACTGGAAGGGCCTTTATTGCCATTAGAGACAGCGAGATTGCGGCTGAGTCCATGGGTATCAATCTGGCCATATACAAAACCGCTGCCTTTGGCATCAGCGCGTTCTATGCTGGCATTGGCGGCTGTCTTTTCGCTCATTTCATGCTCTTTATTGGCCCGGAAAATTTTGATTTTATGGTCTCCATCAGTTTCCTGGTAATGATCCTGTTAGGGGGGTTGGGGTCGGTCCACGGCGCTGTATTTGGCGCTATCTTCATAATTGCACTTCCTGAATTCATCTCTCTGAGCAAAGATTATCTTCCAAGTATTATTGCGGAACAGGCAGGCCTTCAGGCGGCTGTTTATGGGCTGATTCTAGTACTCTTTATCCGTTTTGAACCTCTTGGTCTTTACGGACGCTGGCTCAAGATAAAATTCTACTTTGAGCACTTTCCTCTCTACAAAAAGGATACCTTCAGGAGGGTAAGGAAATTTTACCGGACAGAAAAGCAGTAAGATGATCACGATGACAACTACTGAAAAGTTGATGGTAGCTGGTAGTACATATAGTGAAAGGAAATTCCCGAGAAAATGATGGAAAAAAAGTATTTTCAGGTAAAGGACCTCTCTATCCATTTTGGGGGTGTACGGGCGCTGGATATGATCAACCTTGAGGTGAAGCAGGGAAGTGTTCATGGCATTATCGGGCCTAATGGCGCTGGGAAGACCACCCTTTTTAATTGTATCAGTAGAATCTACAAGGCTGATCAGGGTGAGGTGATCTTTAAGGAAAGGGATATCTCACGCCTCAAACCACATCAGGTAGTCTCGAGGGGGATCGCCAGAACATTTCAGAATATTGAGCTTTTTAAGAATATGTCGGTGATGGACAATATGCTTCTTGGCCGCCATTCTAAAAGACAGACGAGCATTTTCTCTGACGTCTTATTCTGGGGAAAGGCTCAAAAGCAGGAACTGGCGTTCAGAGAAAAAGTGGAAGAAATCATTGACTTTCTGGATCTCCAGGCCTACCGCAATACCCCCATCAATAGTGTCCCTTACGGGGTTCAAAAAAATGTGGAATTAGGGAGGGCCCTGGCTATGGAGCCGGAATTCCTGCTTTTAGACGAGCCTTCATCAGGTCTCAATGTAGAAGAGACCCAGGATCTGGCCTTCTGGATTGAGGATATCATCGAAGATTTTGGCATTACCATCCTTCTGGTGGAGCATGATATGAGGTTGGTTGTGGATATATGCAATGCCATAACTGCTGTTGATTACGGACGGGTGTTGGCCCAGGGGAAACCAAAAGAGGTAGTTGAAGACCCTGATGTGATCAAGGCTTATTTGGGGGAAGAAGGATAGCATGGCTTTACTGGACGTTAAAAATATGGAGGTTTCCTACGGCCCCATCAATGTGGCGAAGGGCATTTCATTTAGTATTGAAGAAGGTTCCATCGTCACCATTTTGGGGGCTAACGGGGCTGGAAAAACCACAGTTTTAAGAACCATTTCCGGTCTTATCGAACCTGAGAAGGGGAAGGTGCTTTTTGAAGGGAACGAAATCCAGGGCCTGGAACCGGAAGTGATTGTCAAAATGGGGATATCACACGTGCCTGAGGGAAGAGAGGTCTTCCCCGATCTTAGCGTTCACAAAAACCTGATGATGGGCGCTTTCATCCGGAAGGACTCCCGGGGTGTTGCAGATGATCTGAAACGGGTTTATGATTATTTCCCAGTGTTAAAAGAGAGAGAGAAACAGCTTTCATATACCTTGAGTGGTGGAGAGCAACAGATGCTGGTTATCGGGAGGGCCTTCATGTCCAGACCCAAACTACTACTGCTGGATGAGCCTTCTCTGGGACTGGCGCCCCTCCTGGTTAAAAACATTTTTGACATTATCAAACGTATCAACGAGCAAGAAAAGACCACCATACTTTTAGTAGAACAGAACGCCAGGATGGCGCTTGCTGTGGCTCAGCATGGTTATATTCTTGAGGTAGGCCGTATCGTTATGGACGACACCACAGAGAGGCTGAGAGAAAATGAGGATGTTAAGGAATTTTATCTGGGTATGCGGGAAGAGGGTATCCGTGGCACGCGTAGATGGAAGAAAAAGAAACAGTGGAGGTAGGGGTTGCTGTCAGGGGTAAGCATTGGTCAATATTTTTGGAAGGAAGGGGGCCTTTCTTAACAAGATCAATTCTTGGCCGCTGATAACAAAAGATCAATAAGCAAATAATGTTAACAAAGGAGGTAAGGAGATGAAAAGTACAAAGGTATGGAAATCAGTTACTGTGACCTTAGCCCTTTTACTTGTTTTTGCCGGGGTAGGCTGGGCTGAAGTGGGAGTTTCAGAAAAAGAGGTCAAGATCGGAGGCATTGTGGACCTCTCAGGACCTATTGCCTTCATGGGAAAGGGGGTTAGTGACGGGGCAAAACTCTACTTTAAGCACATCAATGACCAGGGCGGTATTTATGGGCGTAAGATCAAATACATCCTTGAGGACGATGGATACAGCTCCCCCCGAGCCGTACAGGCCTGTAAGAAACTGGTTGTCAGGGATAAGGTTTTCTGCATATTCCACGTATTGGGATCGGCTCAGTGCAATGCCATGTATCCATTTTTGGAATCTAAAGGGATACCTCTACTTATACCAGCCACGCAGAACCGTGATATGGGGGTTCCTCCCAGAAAGTATCTGTTTCTGGCAGACACGCATTATACGACTATGGGAAAACTGGCCGTGGAGTATATCGTGGATGACATGGGCATAAAGGATCCAAAAATTGCATGCATCTATCAGGACGATACACCGGGTCATGACTGGCGTAACGGGACACGTATAGGGTGTAAGTATTATGGTCTTGATTTGTTAGAGTTTCCGTATAAAAGGGGTACCGTGGATTTCAGTCCTCAAATAGCAAAGTGCAAAGATGCCGGGATCACTCATATATTGTCGTGGACCCTGATTCGGGAGCCGGCTATACTAATGAAGGAGGCCCAGCGCCTGCAATACAAGGCTACCTATTTTACTTCTTTAGCCTCCATGGCCAAAAAGGTTATTGACTTAGCCGGTGATGCTGTCGATTACAGTAATGGCTTCTACTGCACTGGTACGGTCTATGATGCCTACACCGAAACCACCCCCAGAATCACCGAGTTTAAAAATAATATGGCCAAGTACAAGATGTGCGATATAGATAATTTCTATAATTACTATGGATACCAGGCCGCTGTCACCCTGGTGGAGGGTCTCAAGCGAGCAGGCAAAAATCTGACCCGGGAAGGCATGATCAAGGCGCTGGAGACCTTCAAAGGTTTTGAGAATGGAATACTTGCACCCATTACCTGGGGGCCCAACAGGAGGGCGGGAGGAGGCGCTGTAAAGATGTACAAGGTAAAAAATGGTCTTTGGACGCCTATAGGAGACTGGCGATTTTCCAAGATTGAGGAAGAATAAAGATGAAAGGTGGGTCATAGGGCAAGGGGAAAAGGGCAGCAATAATGGCTGTACCCTTTCCCCTTTGCCTGTTTTCTGTTGCGTGACAAATAAATATCAATGAGGAAGTTATGCTTAAAAGTGTAAAACCAGATCCATCCTTGGATACTGTACCCAAACTCTTTCATGCCCAGGTGAAGCGATTCAGAGATCGAGTGGCCATGCGCGATAAGGTGCTTGGTGTCTGGAAGGAGATCTCTTGGAGTCAGTATGGAGAGAATGTCCGTGTCGCAGGTACGGGGCTTGTGGCTCTCGGCATCAAAAAAGGTCAGTGCGTCTCCATTCTCAGCCAAAACAATCCGGAGTGGCTCTACTGCGACATAGCGATACAATGCATTGGCGCCATCACGGTGGGAATCTATCCAACCAACTCTGCAGAGGAGGTATCTTATATTACTAACCACTCTGAATCTCGCATCTTTTTCGTAGAGGATGAGGAACAGCTGGACAAGGTGCTCCTGACCAGAAAAGAATTGCCAATGCTTGAAAAGGTGATCGTTTATGATATGGAGGGCCTCAGAAACTTTAAGGATCCTATGGTCATGAGTTTTGACGATTTCATGGCCATAGGTAAGAAGGAAGCTGAGAGAGACCCCGGGGGGTTTGATGATCTATGGCCTCAGGTAAAACCGGAGGACATTGCCTTGATCGTTTACACTTCAGGTACCACAGGGTCGCCCAAGGGAGCTATGCTCTCTCATCGCAATGTAATCTGGACCAACCAGGCACTTGGCGAGTCCAACCCCATATATGAAACTGATGAAATGCTCTCCTTTCTCCCTCTTTGCCACATTGCAGAGCGCGACATGACCGTATTTTCCTCACTGACCTATGGGCAGGTTGTCAATTTTGCAGAGAATCTGGAGACAGTGCCGGAGGATATCCGGGAGATCTCCCCTCATGTCTTTTTCGCAGTACCCCGTATCTGGGAAAAGTTCTATTCCAATATCATCCTTAGAATGCAGGATTCCACCTGGCTGGAAAAAAAGGGGTTTGATTGGGCAATAAAGGTAGGGAAAGAGGCAAGTATCTATAGATTGGATCACAAGCACCCCTCCATGTTTTTGAAGATTAAATACGCCCTGGCTCACTTTCTGGTATTCAGAAATCTTAAGCACTCTCTAGGCCTGGAGCGGGGACGTTTTGTTTTCTCAGGAGGTGCCCCTATTTCCCCGGATATCCTGAAGTTCTTTCATGCTATTGGAATCCCCATCAGGGAGGTTTATGGACAGACAGAGGATACCGGCCCCACCACCATTCATCAGGGTGAGGATATTAAATTGGAAACAGTGGGGAAGCCCATACCCGGCATCGAGGTAAAGATTGCTGATGACGGGGAAATCCTGGTAAAGGGACCTAATGTCTTCCAGGGATATTATAAAGACCCTAAATTGACTAAGGAGTATATCGTAGACGGGTGGCTACATTCCGGCGATGTAGGCAGATTCGATGATGAGGGGAATCTCCTGATCACTGATCGCAAGAAGGACATTATCATCACAGCCGGCGGGAAAAATATTACTCCACAATACATTGAAAACAAATTTAAGTTCAGCCCGTACATCAACGATGCCGTAGTTATTGGAGATGGCAAGAAATACCTTACAGCCCTCATCATGATTGATGATGAAAACGTCACGCAATACGCCCAGGATCAACGCATTCCCTTTACTACCTATAAAAGTCTCTGTCACAATGAAGAAATTATTGAGCTCATCCAAAAAGAGGTGAATAAAGTAAATAAAACCCTGGCTCAGGTAGAGACCATCAAGAAGTTTCAACTCATTGACATCAAGCTCACCACTGACGACTCAGAGTTGACTGCAACAATGAAATTAAAGCGAAAATATGTGGGTGAGCGATTTAACGATCTTATTGATGGTATGTATAAATAGATAATGACTCTGACCCCGTCCAGAGGGCGGGGTTTTCAATGACTAAATAAATCATATGCGGAGACGATGGCATATCGGAAACTGATTGAACAGTATCTCCACAGTGCTGACGGAGATCTTGACGTAGCAAAGAGATTGATGGTCAAGGCAGAGTATGATGAAAAAGGAACGATACTCATGGAGCGAAATGCCTATATCGCAAATCTCGGGGCTCAGATAAAAGCTATTATAGCATCAATGTCATTGACTTAACAAATCGGTTTATAACAGGGGTAGTCCCGATAATAAGGATGATTGAGAAGAAACATCATATGCAACCGCAAGTTAAGGATCAGAAAATATTCTATGGCTATGTGATTGTGCTGGGTGCCTGGCTGGCAATGTTTGTAAGTGCGGGGGCCCAATTCAGTTTTGGTGTGTTTCAGCCTTACCTTTTACAGGAATTTGGTTGGTCGCGCGGAATGCTTTCACTCGGATTCACGCTCAATTTAATCGTACTACCTCTCTTTAGTCTTTTCGGTGGCTATTTGGTTGATCGCATAGGGCCGAAATGGACGGTCATTTCAGGTGCTGTCATAGGCGCTGTTGGCATGGCATGCCTGAGTCAGGTCACAAAAATATGGCACTTTATTGCACTCTACGGCGTGATATTCCCTGTAGGTATCGGTCTTTCGTATCAGATAGCCACCGTATCGACTGTTAGAAGATGGTTCATGAGGAAGGTTGCCTTAATGGTTTCAATAGCCATGACAGGTTCTGGTTTAGGTATTATGATACTAACTCCAGTGGCACAATCTATCATGGCTGCATCTAACTGGCAAACAGGATACATATTGTTCGGAATAGTTCTTGCGGTTGGGGGAGTGATTGGCGGCTTGTTGTTAAAAAAGGATCCTGAGTCGGCAGGAACATATCCGGACGGCATTGCCCCTACTGATGAAGAGCTTAACCAAAGGCCTGACTTTATGGCCAGGGATGAAACGTGGTTATCAAAAGATGCCTTACGCACAAGAACATTCTGGTTGCTGGTTGTCATTCAATCAGTCTTTCTAATCGGAGTTTTTGGATTCCTCGGCCATTTAATCACTTGGGCCAATTTGGATCTGAACATTGCAATCGGTACAGCGGTTTCAATCTTCAGTTTCGGGCTGCTGCTCTCTTCTGTTGTGGGAAGACTTCTTTCCGGCGCAATTTCCGATTGGTGTATGAAACGATTTGGCTGGACACGTAAACCAATACTTTATGTAAATATGGTTGGCATGGCATTCGGATGTTTTCTTGCTACGCGTGTAACAGGGCAAGCAAGCTTGATTGCTGTTGCAATTACGATAGGTTTCACCTATGGATTGGGTCAGTCCATGTATCCCGTCTACTTAGGTGATCTTTTTGGTGTAAAGAATCTACCTATTATTTTCGGATTTATGGCTGTATTTACCAGTTTGACCGGTTCAACAGGCCCTATTATCTATGGTTTTTCCTACGATATAACCGGAAAGTATACAACGGCTTTTATAATAAATGGATTGCTTTGCTTGATTTCAGTTTATCTGCTGTATCTGGTCAAGATTCCTCAAAAGAAAGTAATTTGTGGAAGAGCATCAATTCCTTGAGGACTTCAAGGGCCTAAGGGTCCCTCATTATTATATTTTGGAACGGAATAGGACCAGATCCCTGATGGGAGAAGGTAATTTTCATGGAACATATGAGAGAAGGAGAAGATGGATGAAGTTAGGAAAATACGATTTAATAGTGATAGGTGCTGGAATAGCCGGTTTGGGTGTGGCGGCAATATTATCGAAAGAAGCCGGCATGAAGGTTCTGGTGCTTGACAGGTTTCCGAAGTTTGGTGGTCGAATGATGAGTTATGGCGGATATCCGGGCGAGGGATGGCGAACTGACATAGGCCTGAAAATGATCGAACTTGGTGAGAAATCGAGTTGCAATGCCGTAAACGAGCGTGTCGGCAAGAAAGTAGAGTGGGGACCGTTCAGCGAGACCGTGCAGATCTGGAATGACGAAAATTTTGTCAGCGTAGCTGAACTTGTGCCGATGACGAAAGAAGACAAAGCGGCCTTTGCAGACATGTTGGCAAAAATTGGCGCTATGGCAGATGCGGAGATAGAGGCATGGGACAACCGTTCTCTTGAGGAATGGCTTGTGGAAAATGTTCCGCAGGCGTCCGTTAGGGAACTGTTTACCGATATGGGTATGATCATGACTACCATCCCCGACGCCATCGATATGGCAGCTGGTGAGGTGCTGTATATCGCGAGGGATAATCTCAGGAAGGCACGGCAGGTTCTTTCTTCAAGTTATCCTCTGGACGGGATGGAAGGGATTACAAGAGGTCTGGTAGAGGTAATCGAGGAAAACGGTGGTGAAATCAGACTGAATTGCGATGTGCAGGAAGTTGTGATCGAGGACAGAGAGGCGATTGGTGTTAGAATTCCCGCAAAGGAACATGTGTATGAGAAAGAGTACAGAATATTTGAAAAGGAAACCATTTATGCGGATCGAGTCGTCTGTGCATTGCCGATCTATCAACTGAATCGGATCATAGATTTCAATTCAGAGACCAGTCCGATGCCACGATGGTGGCTCAAACGTATCACAGATATATCGAAGGAGGTCACCGGTCTTATCGGTTATATGATCGGGTTATCTGAGCCTGTTGTTGATCCGAAGAGGTTGTGTTTTCTCACTGCTCTCAAACTGAAACATTCGGGGTTTCCATTCCAGGGCTTCCCCGCTTCGAATTTTGCACCCGATGCAGCTCCCGAAGGGAAGCAGATTCTTCATACTGATATCGTTGTCGAAAATCCGCAGGCATCAGATAAGTTTGAACGGGAACGACTTCTGGATCTCATGTGGGAAGATGTTAAGGAGATGTTTCCCGGTATAGAAGATAAAGTAGAATGGAGAATACCTTACTATGTGGACGGTTGTGACGGCCTGGCTCGCCAGCCGGGACTGGTCGGAAGATTCAAACCCGGGCTCCAGGCTCCGGGAATCCCAAACCTTTATTTTGCGGGCGATACATACCAGGGACGAGGACTCGCATCGAACGGCGCGGCGCTCAGCGGCATGCAGTGTGCCGATCTGATCCTGAAGGAAATCGGGCAAGAATAATAATTCGGTAAGCATTCAGCAGTGGACCTGAGGTTGACTGCTGAACGCTTATCTCTGATCAGGAGGTTTTATTTGTGATCGAGTTTACGGAAGAACAAAAGATTTTGCGGGAGACGATGAGGAAGTTCTCCGAGAAGGAAGTCGCTCCCCTTGCCTATGAGATTGATAGAGACGAACGATTTCCTACGGAGAGTTTTAACAAGCTGAGAGATATGGGGCTTCTGGGCCTTACCGTGGATCCGAAATACGGCGGCGCCGGCGCGGGATATACCGAAATGGCTATTGTGTTTGAAGAACTGTGTGCCGTCTGCATGTCCACCGGTGCGTCGTGGGGTGTTCATGCCCTGCTGTGTACCGATAACATTCGGAGAAATGCAACAGAGGAACAGGCACAGAAATATCTCCCCATACTGTGCAGAGGTGAAAAGATCGGTGGTATTGCGATGACCGAACCCGGTGCGGGTTCCGATGTCCTGGGATCGATGAAACTTCGTGCCGACGATAAGGGTGACCATTATATCTTTAACGGGACAAAGACATTCATTTCAAACGGACCGGTTGGTGACATTTTTGTCGTCTATGCAAAGACCGATATGGATGCGGGGCCCCGGGGCGTGACCGCCTTTATTATTGAGAAGGAATTCCCCGGTTTTTCACGGGGAAAGAAATTTGAGAAAATGGGGTGGCGCGGTTCTCCCACCGGTGAGTTGATCTTTGAAGACTGCCAGGTTCCCAAAGAGAATGTCCTTGGTAAGGTCGGCGAAGGAGCCCTGATTCTGATGGGGGGGCTCAACACGGAAAGAACGGCACTCGCCGCAATGTCGCTGGGCTTGATGCGTGGTGCCTATGAATGGGCCTTGAAGTATTCGAAAGAACGGGTTCAGTTCGGGAAGCCCATTTGCTCGTTTCAAATGATACAGTCAAAACTTGTGGACATGGCCATGAAAACAGAAATGTCGCGACTCATTACGTACAAGGCTGCCGCAATGGCCGACAACGGATTGGTCGGAGAGATGAATCTGACAGCATCATATGCCAAACTATATACCGCCGATGCGGCCATGGAAATCACCACGGAAGCGGTTCAGGTTATGGGCGGATACGGATACATAAAGGAATTTCCCGTGGAACGAATGATGCGTGACGCAAAACTCCAGCAGATCGGAGGCGGTACCGACGAAGTCCAACGCATGATTATAGCCAGGGAGATCTTGTCGTAACCATAAGCGCGCGTAACTAACTTCATGGACGAGCGTAACGGTTCTCGCCAGTCACATCTCGGATGGATTAAAGATGGGGTATGGCGGGCAGGCATTAGTATGCTCGGATGACCAACGAACGTCACGGAGAAACATTATGGAAGCCAGGAATCATGCCCTGGCAGACAAGCGGGTCACGGACAAAATATGGAATGTGAAGAAACCCATCGTCGCTGCGATCAACGGCTTATGTCTCGGCGGCGGGTTGGAATGCGCCATGTCCTGTGACCTGGGAACGGCTTCGAGCAAGACCCGTTTCGGCCGGCCGGAAATCAATATCGGTATCATGCCAGGCGGTGCCGATACGCGGTGTCTGTTGCGAATGATTGGCGTTTACCAAGGCCAATCAGCTCTGCTTCACCGGGGATATGATTGGGCCAACGAGGCCCTAGCCATGGGTTTCATTAATCTCTTTTCGGGTCTAATCCCCCGCAGCTTGCTGCGAGAAAAGTACCGATTAGAAGTTGTTGCTACCCCGTTGCTTGCGGCGGGGTAGTTCGTTGAAATGTATCAAGCTGAGGAACTTATGGAGAAAACTCTGGCCTTGGCGAAACGGATCGCCGCAAAAAGTGCGTCGGCGCTCGCATTGATCAAATCGGCTATCAACAAGGGGACAGAAATGGACCTTGAATCGGAGTCGCTATTCGAGATCGATTGTTTTGGTCTTTGCTTCGCGACGGGGGAGCAGAAACAGGGTATGCTGCTTTCGTCAGTAAAAAGAACTGACGATCACTGACAAGGATGAGCAGGATAGCAGGACTGTCGCAGTTTCAATGATGTACATGGAAGGAGTACCCTATGGGCAAAGAATATTTTTTTTCAGATGAGCAAAACGCTTTCAGGGATATGATGCGCCGGTTTGTTCAAAAGGAGATTAAACCGAACGCTGAGAAATGGGAAGAGCAGGGCTGTTATGACAAGACGATCTTCAAGCGCATGGGGGACCTGGGTCTTCTTGGTATCAATTATCCGGTGGAATACGGCGGGCAGGGTGCGGATCTCAAGACGCATCTTGTTTTCTGGGAAGAACTCTGCCGCAGCGGAATATCTGGTTTTGCCATGAGCGTCATGGTTCATACAGACTATGGGAGCGCCTCCCTGGTACATGCGGGCAATCCTGCGCTGAAAGAAAAGTACGTAAAGGACATTTGCAGCGGTTAGAAGCTTTTTGCAATAGGCATAACGGAACCGAATCATGGTTCTGATGTGGCCACCATTGAAACGAGGGCCAAATCGCTCGGGGATGGCTACAGCATCTCAGGGGCAAAGATGTTTATTACCAACGGGACGAAGGCCGATGTGGTCAACACGGTGGTCCGCACAGGCGGCCCTGGTGTCAAGTGGGTCAGCCTTATTCTTGTGGATACAGGCACGGAAGGTTTTTCCGTTGGGCGGAAACTTCAGAAGATGGGAATGCTTTCGTCCGATACGGCGGAGCTCGTCTATGAGGACTGTTTTGTGCCGAAGGAAAATCTGATTGGAGAAGAGGGGAAGGGTTTCTATTACCTTATGGCGGGCCTGGAAAGGGAGCGTTTGTCTGGAGCGGTTCTTAGTTATATTATGGCGGAGCTCGCCCTGGAAGATTCGATTGAATATGCAAAGACGAGGATTCAGTTCGGTACCCCAATCATGAGTTACCAGGCGATCAATCACATGATCGCCGAAATGGCCACGGAAATAGAGGCTGGTCGGCAGTTATCCTATCATACGGTGTCGCTGATGAATGCGGGCGTCCGGTGCAACAAGGAAGCATCCATGGCGAAGTATTGGTGCGCAGAGATGTTGCTTCGCGCCGTTGGCAAGGCTGTTCAGATTCATGGCGGCTATGGGTTTATCAGGGAGTATCGGGTTGAGCGGCTTTACCGGGATGCGAAGCTCCAGACCATCGGTGGCGGAACAAACCAGATCATGAGGAACGTCATTCTCTCGGAGATGGGACTCCGCGTAAGATGATGGCAACTGTTCAGACATGTGTAGCGAACCATGAAGTAACATAACTGTAGAGGCTTGTCCTTGGGAGCGTGCCTTTCTCTGATCCTAGGCGGTTGGCACGGCGTGGCCAGAGCGTAAGCGGAAAGATTATACCGTGAAGCAAAATTAGCCGAAATCACCAGCAGGAAGATAGAGAATCTGCGTGATTTCATCGGTACAAATGTTCTTGACCGGTTTCAGAACTAAGGATACGTTTCCCCAGACTGGTGTAAATTTTAATAGAGTTCCGAAAGGATTATATTGGTTATGCGATGCCCGGCGGAGGGCCAACTGAATGAGTTTATAACGATATGCGGCCATCATATTTTTCCTGCATATCTCATCAGGGGACATGAAAGCAATCTTATGATTGAGGCGGGTGTCAACGTCCTGGGACCACGCTATAGAAAGGATGTTGAGAAAGCACTCGGGGAAAAAGAGAAACTTGATTATATCTTTGTAACCCATTTGCATTACGATCACATGGGTGCTCTCCCCTATCTCAAACGAATGATGTCGAATGTGCGGTTGGGTGCTTCGGGAAAAGCGGCGCAGACGATAAAAAAGGAATCAGTTGTGAAGACATTGAACTTTTTAAGCGAACAGTTAAGGGGGTATTTTGGAGAAATATCGGGAGTCGATGATCCGGATGAAGATGTCAGTATTGAGTCCATAAACTTTGAGTGAATTCTGAAGGACGGTGACCGATATGATCTCAACGGGATTACGTGCGAGATTTATGAGACGCCGGGGCATACCCGGGATCATCTGTCATTCTACCTGCCGGAACTGGAAATACTTTTCCCCGGAGAGGCTCTCGGCAACCCGATCAGGGAAGACGAGACCGCTGTAAAAGTCGAATTTCTCTCATCATATACGGATTATCTCGCATCGATGGAAAAACTCATGCCGCTGAGACCACGCACCATTGCCATGTCCCATCTGTATTTTTATGACGGATATGATAAGGCGAGGTTATTCTTTGATCGATCATACAGGGCGACATTAGACTATAGAGAGCTTATAGAAAGCTATCTCAACGAAGTTCATGGCGATGTCGCCGATGCAGTGGAACGTATGGTACGAATAGAATATGATGAGACAGGGAATATCTACCAAGAAAGAAATGCCTACATTACAAACATTAGGGCACAGATAAAAGCGATAGCTGAGTTGAAAATACATGAGAATTTGACTTACATTGCGGCAGAACGATGATGAGCATAGAAAACCCTGCAAAGAAAACACAATATATTAGATACGAAAATCTTCTGGGAGCAGTCATACGACCAGGTAGGGGCAGTATCGTAAATCAGAAGACATGCGGAGATTCGATTCTCATAGACTTTCAAAATAATTTCTTTGCCGTTGCCGACAGCCCGGAAAGAAATCCTTTTGCCTCAAAAAACTTTTTACGGAAACTGCACTCTGCTTTGAGTCCCTTGCTTGAGAGCAGAAAAGACAACGAACGTGCAGAAGAGGCATTTGCAGATGTTGTTGAAGAAATTGTTAAAAATACCAATGTGATCATAAAATCGACAGGTTATAATGAAAGCACCACCTTTACCGGTCTCATTATAGATTGTCTATCCGGAGTACGGAAAGCATTGCTGCTTCATAACGGCGACAGCCTTTTGTATCATTATAGAGTCGAAAAAATGATAGGTGAGAAAATTACGGCGACAAATCATTGTTTTGTCGGCAGAGTCGACGCACTGTATCAAGTTATGCTCTTTGACTTCTATACGGATTCGCGGTTCCTGTTAGTAACCGACGGAATACATGACCTTCTCCGAAACATAGAAGGTAATGGTAACGGAAAAATCGAAAAGATGTGTTTCGAAGTTGTAACGAAGAATTCAATTGACATGGTTCCCGAGATGATCATGAGTAGCTATGATATGAATCCTGAGATAAGTGATGATCTCGGACTTATCGCTATCAATCCCACTTGTTTGTCTGCCGGGATAAAATCTTCTATTATCATTTAAATGATGCGGTATAAGGTGTTATCTGCCAAGGCGGATCATATAAGATGGCAGGCCGTAATGTGAATGATTAATAGTATGGGTTCGTTGTTTTCCAGAAACGTCAGTCCTTACCGGAGGTCGGGCTTTTTACCTCTGATATGATGTTAAACTCACCGTCTTTCCATGCGTCCCGGTAGCTTTTTCCATCGGTGGATGTCAGGATGCCCTCGCCGAACATAGAACCATCTTTCCAGATTCTTTCATATTGAGAGCCATCGGAAAATATGAGCATGCCCCTCCCTTCGGATTTGCCGTCTTTCCATTCTCCGCTATATGTGTTGCCATCCGCCGATATCATCTCGCCCTTACCGTTTTTCAGGCCGTTTTCCCATTGACGGCGATAACTCTCACCATCGGGGAGGGGTTCCTGTCCTTTTCCATTGGCGCTGCCGTTGATCCATGTTCCTTCGTATCTGTACCCGTCGGCCAGAAGCATCGTGCCAACTCCCTGAGACAACATAAATGTTAAAATATTGACATCTGTTGAAATAACAAATTTTTATTTTTGGCACAAGATATCGATATAATAGGTAACTAATTGTAATATTGAGTTAATTTTAATACAAAGTGGGTGGCATGTTTTATGCTTCTTTCTCGATATATGTGCGATGAATAGTGGACGGTCTCTTTACCCTCTCCTTTTTGCCCGCTGTTAACACCCATAGATATAGTTCACATTTTAAGAGGAGAAACAACATGAATAACAAGATAACAGTGATAGGCGCCGGAACCATGGGGTCTGGTATAGCTCAGATGGCGGTTGAAGCTGGGTTTACGGTAACCCTTGTGGACACCGACGAGAAGTTTATCGAAAGGGGTGTCGGCAACATCAAAAATTTTATCGGGAAAAAAGTTGCCAAAGGAAAAATCACACAGGAACAACAGGATGATATTCTGTCGAGACTTTCAAGTACGACGGATATGGGGAAAGGGGTCGACAGGGCCGTTATGGTCGTCGAAGCAGTGTTTGAAAGCCTTAAACTGAAAAAAGAGATCTTTCAGAGCCTGGATTCTCTGTGCCCGGAGAGTGTCATTCTGGCAAGCAATACGTCGACAATGAGTGTCTCGGAAATAGCATCTGCCACCGGGCATCCCGAGCGTGTTATTGGTACACATTATTTCAGTCCTGTTCCCTTGATGAGGTTGGTCGAGGTAGTCAAGGGGAACAAAACATCGGAAGAGATAACTTCTAATACCATGGAACTCTGCAGAAAATTCGGGAAGACCCCCATTGCCGTGAAAGATGTCCCCGGTTTCATAGTCAATCGATATCTGTGCCTCATGTACAATGAAGCGGCGAATATGGTCAATAACGGTATCGCGGAGCCGGAAGATATCGATTCCGCACTCAAGCTCGGATGCAACTGGCCCATGGGGGTTATCGAGATCATGGACATGGCCGGGGTAGACGTAGTTCAAAATGCCTTGGAAGCAATGTATGCCATGACCGGAGAAGAACGGTACAAGCCGTCTCCACTGTTCGAAAAGATGGTGAAAGAAAAGAAGTTGGGTAGGAATATTTAACTCGAAAGGAGGAGGAATTTATGGGGACAGGAGGAATGAGTGAAGAGAAAACTATTAACATAGTTTTCAGAAACAGGGTCAGAAAATATGGGGACCGACTGGCGGTTGAGAAGCGGATGGGAGACACGTGGGAGACAGCAACGTGGAATGAGTATTACGCGCGATCTCGCGCAGCAGGTTTAGGCTTCTATGAGCTCGGCGTGCGCAAGGGTGACTTTATCGCTATTCTCTCCCAGAACCGTATGGAATGGGTCTACTCTGACATGGGGGGGCTTGGTATCGGTGCCTGCGTTTTCGGCATTTACGCGACCGGCAAGGAAGGTGAAGTTGACACCATCATGGCCAATTCGGGCGCCAAGGTAATCGTTGTGGAAGACGCAGTCCAACTGGCGAAAGCGAAGTACGCCATGGGAAAAAATCCCTCACTTAAAACAATCGTCATTATAGATGATAAGGATAGGCTCGCCAACGGGAAAGACATTATATCTTTTTCATCCCTTACAGAAATGGGCAGCAGAAAGCACGAAGAAGATTCCACTCTGTTTGAAAAACTTGCGGATGCTGTAAATCCCTCTGATTTGGCGTTGTTGCAATACACATCGGGCACCACCGGTGTCCCAAAGGGCGCCATGATCACTCACGAGGTGCTGATGGGAAATATTAGGGGGCTGGATGCCGTTAAACCCTCCTATGGCTACGACACGGATAATGTCGTCGGGTTCCTGCCTCTGAGTCATATTTTTGAAAGGGTTCCCGTTCATCTTTATGTTATGTTTAAAGGCATCACGAAGAGCATGGCCGGATCTATCGATACGATTGTTGAAGATATCCAGTTAAAAAACCCGACTATCATGTTTGCCGTACCGAGGGTTCTGGAAAAAATTTATCAAAAGATGCAACTTCAGGTGAGTCAGAAGCCTCCAATTGTTCAGAAATTGTTCAAGTGGGCACAGGGAGTAGGAAGCGCTGTCAGTGTCTGTCAGGAGCAAGGAAAACCTATTCCACTTGGTCTGCACATCAAGCACAAAATTGCCTATGCCCTCGTTTTTAAGAAACTTCAGATGGCGATGGGAGGGCAGATTCGCTGGGTGTGCGCGGCAGGAGCCCCCATTGCGCGGGAAATCGTTAACTTCTTCAATGGGGCGGGAATTTTTGTTTTGGAAGGATGGGGCATGTCCGAAACAACCGGCGGTGGCACCCTGAGCAACCTTGACGACTTTTCCCCAGGATCCGTTGGAAGACCACTGCCCGGACTGGATATAAAGATAGCCGATGATGGAGAGATACTGGTCAAAGGAGCGGGTGTTTTTAAGGGATATCTTCATATGGAGGAGGAGACCAAGGCAGGTTTCAACAGTGACGGATATTTCATGACAGGGGACATCGGAAAATTCGATGACAGGGGCCTGATGTACATCACCGATCGCAAGAAAGATCTGATCATTACCGCAGGTGGGAAGAACATAGCGCCACAAAAAATCGAGTCGATCTTTAAGGAGAATCCTCTTTTTACGCAATTTGTTGTGATTGGAGAGAAGAAGACGTTTCTCGTCGGTCTGGCAAACATCGACTTGGCGATTGCTGCGGAACTCGCCAAAAATAACAACGTGCAGTTTGAGAACCGTGAGGAACTATTAAATAAACCTGATTTTCTGAAACTGTTAGATGCTGCCGTAGCCGAACGAAACAGCCATCTCGGCAAGGTCGAAACTATCAAAAGATACAAAACTCTCGCAAACGAATTCTCCAGCGATACGGGTGAACTGACCGCCACGCTCAAGGTAAAACGAAAGGCCGTCCTTACTAAATATAATGACATTATTGAGGAGCTATATAAAGATGTTTAGTTTGAAGTAAACTAGCACGCGTAAACGTCTTCTCGTGAGCACAGCACCAGTAGTTCTTAAAAAATTCTAAGGGGGCACAGCTAAAGGGCTGTGCCCCCTTAGATGTTATATATCACCTGTCATACGCATCCCCTCTTTTTAACCGCACCCCTCCCATTATTTCATAGGTCCGTGCTTTGCCATACCGAATTATTAAGAACATACGATTCAAGACCGGATATAAGTGATGACTTTGGGGTTATTGCAGTCAATCCGGCCAAGGTGTTTCCGCATGGGGCCACTACGGTGATTTTTTGAAGAATCGCCCCCATCCACTGGTGGATTTATTTCACTTAATCCACCCTGCGAACTTATCCGGTTTTCTTTCCTATCCACCCAAAAACAGACGGGCAAACACCTTTGCATTTCCTGTCATGTTCGATATAGCGCAACTTTCGTTCGGCTGATGAGCCATTCTATCCAGTCTGCTCCATACCGCGACCGGATACCCTTCTTCCCTCAAGTGAGCCGCCACTGTACCGCCCCCGATCCCAGCGGGAAATGCATCCACGCCATATACCTCTTTTATCGCCGTTCTGAGGGCATTTACAGCTGGCGCGTTTTTGTCCGTGGGAGGAGGAGCCTGTACTCTCTGGACGGGAACAATGTCTATGGAAACATCGAATGTTTTTTCTACTTCGTCAGCCATGGCGCGTATATTTGATATAACCTCATCAAGATTGTACTGAGGCAGGATGCGACAGTCCATATGGAAAACATCTTTTCCCGGTATGGTGTTTATGTTGGGAACATTGGCATCTTTACTTGTTGGTTCAAAGGTACTTATCGGTGGGTAATAGAGCGGGTCAACGGTGTCGAATATGTGGTACAGATCACCCAGTTTTGTGACAAGGTGTGACGCGGCAACAAAGGCGTTTCTCCCCAGTGAGGGTTCGCTTGCGTGGCACTGACTGCCGATTGTCCTGAAACGCAGCCACAACAGGCTCTTCTCCGCCACCTCTATCATTGTTCCCTCTTCGTTGCCGAAGTCGGGGACAACGATGATGTCGTCCTTTCTGAAGACCCTCTTCTCCATGCCAAGGAGATATCCAAGCCCTTTTCTGCTTGATGTTTCCTCATCGGCAACGAATGCGAGTCCTATGGAAAACCCGGGTTTTATGCCTTCGTCACTAAAGGCCTTTGCCGCAAAAATGGATGCAACAAGATCCTGCTGGTTGTCTTCCATCCCCCTGCCATATATCCTGCCGTCTTTTACATATCCTTTGTAGGGATCACTATCCCACAGTTTCAATTCCCCCGGAGGAACTACGTCCGTGTGCGTGAGAATCCAAACCGTTCTTTCAGAATTCTTTCCGGGAATATTCACGATGATATTCGGACGGCAATTGGAAGAAACCCTGTCATCCGGCGCGTCAAACCTGCTGATGTTGTCAAATTTCATAGAGTCGAGATATTCCATGAGGTAGCAGGCCTTTTCGTATTCGCCATCTCCTCCACTCTCCGGAGCCAGCGCCGGTATCGCTGTAAGGGCAATCTGCAGCGCTACCATGTCATTTTCGTATGAGTCGATCCTTTTTTCGATCTTTTTGAGAAAATCTCCGTCTGTCATATATTTAGTTCTCCCGATTTTCAGTGCCGTTTTTCTCCATGTAGAAATCTCCGAACGAGGAGAGCGGCTTGCTGAATTTCTCTTTATTGCCGAGGACAAGCACAACCCTGCTTTCTTCCGAGAGATAGCGCGGTGCGACATATTTTAAATCATCCAATCCCACTTTTTCTATATTATCTTTGTAGTTTGTCAAGAAATCATCGGGTAGTCCGTTATACTCCAGCATCAACTGACCCATAACTATCCGCTGTGGCGTGGCGAAAGAAAAGATAAAATTGTTTATAGTAGATTCTTTTGCCCAGGCAAGCTCTCCGCCGGACTCCACGCCTCTGTCCCTCATGTTATCCAGGATTTTTGTTATGGTGGAAAGGGCGTCCACAGTGGAAGAGCCCTTTGCCATGGCATAAGCACCGAAAATACCATATTCTGTACGAGGAGAATAGAAGCTTCCGGCACTGTAGGCAAGTCCCAGTCTGTTTCTTACCTCGGCGAATATGCGTGAACGAAAACCGCCGCTCCCTGTAATAAAATCAAGAATTTCAAAAGCGTAATAGTCGGGACTTTTCTTGCCTGGCGCCGACTGTCCTATAATGATAACAGACTGAGGGGTGTCTTTGTAGATATAATTCAGCGAAGCTCCCACACGAACCGGAGGGGGAGGGGGCTTTTCCGGACCTCCGGGGATATTCCATTCTCCCAGACTGTTTTTTAGTTTTATTATCGCATCCTTTTCTTCTATGTCGCCAGACAGGGCTATCATTACGTTGCCAGGTCGAAAGAAACGTTTGTAAAACCCCAGTAGATCGTCCCTCTCTATTTTTTGGATGGATTCGACAGAGGAGAGTTTCCCCCTGGGATCGCCATGGTACATCAGGCGGCGAAATTCCCTGAACGCGATCTTCTGCGGGTTGTCGGATATTCTTTTGAGCGCCTCTATCTCGAGGATTTTTGCAGTCTCCATCTTTTCCTCAGAAAAAGCAGGGCTTGTGAGGATCTCGGAAAATATTTGCAACCCCTTGTCTATATCTTTTTCAAGGACGGACATGGACAGGGTGCAGGAATCAGTTCCCACAGATACGGCTATCTTCCCTGCGATAAAATCCAGATCCTCATCTATCTGATTGCCCGTCATGGATTTTGTGCCCCCCGTGCGCACCACTGTCCCAGTGATCTCTGCAAGTCCTTCCTTACCGGGTGGATCGTAGAATGAACCCATTCTTATAACGGCGGATATGTTCACAAGGGGGATTTCGTGATCCTCCAGCATATAGACTATGATGCCGTTTTCAAGTTTTGCCCTCTGTGCTTTCGGGGGTTCGAAACGAAGCGGAGCATACACAATATCATCCGGATCGGTCACTGGCACGCCGTGCCACGCGCACGAGGACAGAAGCACAATAAAAACTGCCGCGTAAACAATATATCTTTTCATTGTTTCCTCACTAATTCGGCAACTGTCCTGTTCCGGGGCTCAAGGTATTGCTCTGCGGCCACCATGATATCTCCCGGAGTGACCCTCTCCAGAAGATCAGGGAATTTCGTAATATATTGCCAGTCTCCCGCCACAGCTTCATAATAGGAGAGCATGCCGGCGAGACCGGAATTTGTGGAAATACCCCTTAAAATATCTGCCTTCAACTGATTCTTAGCTTTTTCAAGTTCTTCAGGCTTGACCGGCTGTGTTTTAAGTAAATCCAGTTGCTTATAGATTATCTCTTCCAGCTCTCCACAGGTGTGCGGCGAGACGGGCTGGGCGAATATGACAAAGAGATTAGGATATCTGGCGCCCGGAAATCCGTTGGCCGTATTTACGCCCACGGCAATACCTTTTTCAACCAGTGCCTTGAAAAGCCTTGATGTTCTTCCTTCCGATAGGATTGTGTCGATAACGTCGAAAACGTAGTCGTCAAAAGAGGGCAGGGTGGGCTTGTGGTATCCTATAATGAGCCTGGGAGAGGCATCAGATACCAGCTTCACTCGTCTTTCACCACTCTGTATCGGTTCTTTTGTAACACGCCTTGCGGGAATTTCCTGAGAGGGTATCCTGCCGAAGTAGTGTTTTATGATTTTCATTGTTCTATTCGGCGACACATCTCCCACAACGGCTATGGTTGTGTTATTGGGGGCATAATAGGTTCTGAAAAATTTCTTTGTGTAATCAATGTTCAAAAAACGCATGTCCGGCGCCCATCCAAGCACCGGCCTTCTGTAGGGATGAACCATGAAGGCCGCGGCTAAAAACTGCTCCATAAGCTTTCGCCCCGGATTCGATTCTACTGTCTGCTTGCGTTCTTGCATGACCACGTTGCGTTCCGAATAGAACTCGCGAAAGACAGGGTTAAGCATCCTGTCCGACTCTATTCTTGCCCACAGTTCTATTCTGTTGGAGGGGAGACTTACATGATAGCTTGTCAGGTCCTGTCCTGTAAAGGCATTTAGATCTCCGCCCCCTTTTTCTGTGTACAGACGGTCTATCTCGCCCGGGATGCTCCATCTTCCGGCCTCTCGCTGAAGTGTCTCGAGTTGCTTGCGAAGGTCCTTTATTTTTTGGCCGTCAACGCTTTCCCCCTTCATCAGCTCGGTATCGAGGGCGTCGCCTACGTCATGGATTTTCTGGAGGATGCGTTCTTCCTCTTTAAAATTCTTTGTTCCAATAGTCTTGGTGCCCTTGAACATCATATGTTCCAAAATGTGCGCGGTACCCGTATGTCCATCTCCTTCATTTACAGCACCCGTCTCATGGCTTATGTACAGGGAGACGGTCGGACTGGCGTGTCTCTCGACTATCAGCACCTTGAGGCCATTCTTGAGTGTGAATTCCTTCACCTTGTCCTTCAGATCATACGAGAAACACGGACTTAAAGTAATACATAAGAAAAAAGATGCAAGGCAGGTAATAACAAGACATTCACGAAGGATATAACGGAGATTCTTTACGGAGGTCATCAGAGTTCTCCCCTTACTCTTTTGAATATTTTTACGGCACTGTAGATGACGCCGACTGCACTCATAAGTATGAGCATGCTCGATGAAAAGAAATACATTAGAAACTCGGCAGGGTTGTTCAGTGTATATGAGCCAATCAGGACCTCAATCCCTCTTATGAAAAGAATCAAGGAGGCAAACCCTATAATGAGTTTGGAAATCCACCAGAAAAATGTGTTCATATAAAACAGCTCCATATATTATTATTAATAGGGTCATAATCTATTTTCTAAAGCAATATAACGAAAAGGCTAAGCCGCCGAGTTTACGAGATTAGCTGGATTGACTGGTTGGCATTTTCTTAATAAATGCCAAGTTGAATCTTGACGGCTTCCTCAACTTTGCGCATATCCTTATATTCTCACAAAATATGGTAACACTACTAAAACAACACCTGCAATTACAAGCACATATACGTTCGATATAAAATAGGGGAATATAAATAGGGCAATACCGGTAAATAGTGGAACCACTGCCTTTTGTTTTTTACCATATGTAAAGAATCCAAGACCTACTGCCCCAAATAGCATTCCCCAAATAAGTAGTGATGTACCTTTCATTTTAAAATTTACTGATTTGTTTTAGCTTAATGTATTTATTCATATATTTTCCTTGCGGCTAAGGCCCTGAGGTCGGATCGATCTAATTCTGATATGCGGTCCCTTTTTCTCAAAACATAGGTGTTATTAAGGCTTAAAAGGTCTTTTACTTGGCTTGGTCCGACCCCTACCGGTACCGCATATGAAGAAAGTAAGTAACTCATATGCGGCCGGGATTTAGTTACTTATTTACGGACGTCCCCCATTTTCCCCTATAGTAATCTTTTCAAAAGGATATCTTCAACATTCCGCCGAGAATCTATTACAGATAAAACAAATATTTTCTGCTCAGCGATCCTGTATAGTAATCGCCATGGCGGGACAATCAATTCCCTGTATTGTAGTATGCCTTGGTCCTGGAGCTCTGGTACGATGCGTCCTCTTTCAGGAATGGTATAGAGGTTTGAAGCTTTTTCCTTGATCTTTCCAAGTATATTTAATGCATTGTGAGGGTTGTCCATTGAAATGTATTCAATGATTTCCTTTAAATCATTTTCCGCAACACTGGTCCAAACAACTTTATGCCTTGAGTTCATTAAAGTTTTTCTTTCAGTGAATTCTCAATGTCTTTAAACATATCCTCTTGGGTCTTAACCTTGCCATTCCGAACGTCACTTTCACCTTGAGATATCAGCTTTAACAAGCCAATTGCGTTCCGCATATTCTCATAGCTTTCAGGATCTTGGAGAACAGCTCTGGGCTCACCGTTTTGTGTTATAATCACAGGACGATGGGTTTCGTTGATCTGGTTTAATAAAAGAGCAGCTTTTGATTTTAGATAAGTAACAGGTTTTATATCGTTTGTAATATTCATTTTTATTACCCCCAGTCTGCGTATGATACCAAATATAGACCGCATGTCAAGGCTGAATTTAATGCGAACGCTCAAGCTCACCTGACCGCTATTCCGCTTGCTCTTCATGGCGGCTCATATGTGTTAGCTGCATTGCCCTCGGATGTTACGCATTTGATAAGCTTTCAAGTATCTGGATATCTTCCTCGAAAGTAGGGTTCAATTCTTTCATCTCTTCCAATGTTACCCATTTGATATCAGTTGCTTCATTACTGTTGCCGGGCCTTGAGGCGGGGGGCTGGAAGCACTGGCCTTGAACCAGGCAATACTGGTGAAATTAGCAGGATGGCTAAAAACCGCAGGATATAGCCCGTCCATCTTCATGCCATTGTTATCTTTTTCGAAATGTCAATTCAAGTTGATCTGCCGCAGATTTTAACCTTTTATCTGCTGTCCACAGTGGTACTCCGGTCAACTGAGCAGACGCTAAAAGGTGGACATCAACAAAACCAACACCTTTCCCCATTAAGTGATTTTGATCAATAAAGAATAGGAACTCGTCAAATTTAATCGTCGGAGCCATTGGAAGGGAATGAAGCAAAGAGATGATTTCCTCCCGGTTTTCCAGATTACCACAGGCAAGCTCGCCAATGATAAATGGGTGACACATAACCTCAGCATCCATTAGCAGATTTTCAAGTCGACGGCTACCTTGACGCAGGTGGGTAACCCAAATTGAAGTGTCAACAAGTACCATGGTAGTTTTTAGGTAAACTTTCGTCTTGGAATAGGACGCAGGGTATTTTCGGTTCCGCCGAGTTTAGCAAGTCGCTTGCTGCTTTCGCGGGCAATTAAAGCTTCTAAACCAAGCCGCACTAAAGAGGTTTTCTCCTTAACCCCTGTCAACCGCGATGCCTCTTCCAATATCTTGTCTTCTATGTTTAGTGTTGTTCTCATATGTATTGATATGCATCAATTATGCATATATGTCAAATAAAAGAATTGATTTGAAGATAACGAATTAATAACCCGCCGGGCCACGATATGCGGCTTTTTGCACTGATGGAATCCTCGGTCGGGTTGATTTCATGGTTATGCGTTTATTGATCTTATACCCATTCAAATTTCTCAATTGGGTTCTATATCAGTAAGCGTTGGGATGAAAAAAGACGAACCAGTACCTATTTCTCCCTTAAGGGCAGTCCCTTATCTCTCTCGCATCAAAATACGGCCAGACATGGGGGAAGTTATTCACCAGAAGCGTTATGCCCCGTCGGTGGATTCCGATGCTCCCCCAGAAGAGAATTCCCGTCTGGGGCAGCGGGATAAAGGACAATGGTTTCAAAAAACCAGATGGTGTATTAAGTCGCTATTTGACTCTTTCAATTTCGATCAGACCAATTGCTGAGTCATGATCTTTAACGCCTGTTTCCGGTTCATTGATTATAACGAGTTCAATTGAATCGTTGGATAGGATGTCACCTATCAGAAAGTCTTCATCGTGATCAACCAAGTAAACGCGTTTGCCATCCCTAGATATGACACCAGAAAAACCTTCTGTGACCTTTTTGTTGCTGATCTGTTTTCTGACATAGGTACATTGGCCGAAAAAATACCGTCCCTGCTGCTCTTTAACGACCCATAGACCATTGCTTTCTGCATTGGTATAAAACCCTTGTTTTTCATGGTGGTGACCATAGCTTTTTGATTTCCATTTTCCCTCCAGGTCCGGTATGGATGATTGTGCAAAAGCCATCCCTACTGATAGACACACAAAGGCTGTAAACAATACAAACACCACACTTGATGCACCTGTAAAAAGTCAAAAGTGACTAACTAACTAAAATAATTTATAATTATGTTATTTTCTTCTTGCAATACATCCTGCAATATAGTAGATTTCACTTGCAATATCAATACATTGCAGGAGAAATGCATGATTCATACAAAAGACCACAAAACCGGCTACCTTTTCGATCCATGGGACCATCTGGGACCCAAAAGACGGAAGCTCATGGAACAGTCATGGGCAGGATTATTCAGAGAACATATACTTCAGGAACTGCCCGTTAATAAGATAGCCCCATATTTTACCGAGGGATTCGGAAGACCCACCAAAGAACTCTACATGGCGCTCGGTGTTATTATCCTCCAGCAGTCTCTTGATCTTACCGACGATGAAACCCTCTGTCAATTAGCTTTCAGTGAGCAATGGCACTACGCGCTGGATATCACAAGTGTGTCTGATGACGCTACATATATGAGCCCCAAGACCTTGTGGAACATGCGAAAGATCGTGACAGACAACGAACTGGACTCAATAATCTTCAACCAGACAACAGACACACTGGCGCGTGTGTTCAATGTAAATATATCAAAGCAGAGACTTGATTCGGTACATATAAGATCCAACATGCGCAGCCTCGGCCGCATCCGTATCTTTGCCGTTACGATTCATAAATTTCTTGTCAATCTGAAACGACACCACAAAGAGTTTTTTGAGACAACCAATGAGAGATTTATCGACAGGTATCTCACAAAGGATGCCTCAGGCTGTTTTTCCATGGTAAAGCCTTCCGAATCAGCAAAGACCCTGGAGACGGTAAGCTCTGATCTTTTTGAACTTGTCCAGGTTTTCAAGAATAACACCGATATCGTATCTATGAACAGTTACAAGCTGATGGAAAGGGTTCTCAAAGAACAGTGTATAATAACCCAGACCGATAACGGCAAAGCGGTAACTCTGAAAAAGCCGAAAGACGTCCCCTCCGATTCCCTCCAGAATCCCTCTGATCCCTATGCCACATATGATGGTCATAAAGGTCAGGGGTATCAGATACAGTTAATGGAGACATATGCCGAGAAAGAGGAAACAGATGATGAACCGGAGAGCGATTCAGGCTTTGTTCCGGCACTCAATCTGATAACCCATGTTGAAGTTCAGACTGCCTGTGAAAACGATGCCAATGCCCTGATTCCGGCCATTGAATCTGCAGAAGAGCGTAATCTGTTGCCTGACAAATTGCTTGCTGATTCCCTCTATGGCAGTGACGACAACTACGAGACCGCAAAGGAACTTGGAACAGAGGTTATTGCCCCCACAATGGGCTCACAGAAGGAGGATGTCACACCTCTTTCCGATTTTACCTTTTCAAAAAAAGGCAAGGTGATTTCCTGTCCGAAGGGTCATGCCCCTGTAAGCACAAAACACAAGAAAAACAGACATACAGCGGCATTTAAAATCGACCATTGCAGTAATTGCCCAAAGAGAGACACGTGTCCGGTCAAGGCAGGGAAGAACTATTATTATCTTCGCTACGAAGACAAGACCTGGCGAATAGTCATGCGCAGGGCGCACGAGAAGACCGATGAATTTAAAGACAAATACCGGTGGAGGGCAGCGTAGAGGCAACCATGTCTGAGTATGACAGAAAAACAGGCGTTAAAAACCTTCGTGTCCGGGGTATGAAGGCTGTGCGGCTCTGTGCCACATTGAAGGCAGTCGGCATCAATCTCTTCAGGGCAACTGCGGTCAGGAATGCGAAAATCTCTCCAAAACCCATCCGGAAATGGGTATGCTGGTGTGTTTCTCGTCTATGTTTCTATGTGAAAGAACAATATTGTGCTCTTTTGAGCAATTTGGATAAGATATTTTCCGAATCTACATTTTCAATCGGTTTTTCGTGTAAATCTGCCGGCTGACTTTTTACCGGTGCAGAAAAGCTTAAATACCCCGTCCTGTGGACGGGGTATTTAAGCTTTTCTGACGCAGACAGGGGAAACCGTGCTATATATTTCACATGACTCTTAAAAGAGTGGCACTTGCTGATTTGCCTCCGGACGAATTGGATATGATTATTATTGAAAATGTCGGTAATTTTGTCTGCCCTGTAGAATTTGAAATTGGTTCCACTAAAAACTTGGTGATCCTGAGTGTCACCAAGGGTGATGATAAGCCTCTCAAGTATCCTTTGATCTTTTCGGTTTGCGATGTCTTGGTTGTCAGCAAGGCCATTTATCTGGGGATGTCGGACTTCTGCTCTAAGGGGAGGGGCTCTTAAACTTAATCCCAATATTGAAACATTCGAGCTATCAGCCAAGACGGGAAAAGGTATTCCAGAATGTATCAAGTGGTTGAGAAACGAGAAGGCCGTTAAAAGCGCTTGAAGGAAAAATATCGCTATTGATGCAGCCTTCGCTATAAACAGCGACGGTTGTGGGGTAGCTGTCAGCATTTGCACGAAGGGGGAGATTTTACGGATGTAGCCTCAAAGCCACTCAGCTTCTCTGGAGTGAAGGGGAAGATTTAACTTTGATTCCGATTTTTTTCATTCGGTGCAGCAGAGTAGTGCGCTCCAGACCCAAAAGTTCCGCCGCGCCGTTCTTGCCCCCGACCTTCCCGTCACTTCGCTTCAGCGCCTCCAGGATGGTCATTTCTTCAATCTCCTTGAGGTTCATGGTTCCATCGAGGGGAGAGGGGAAATCTCTATTGTTGTCCAGTTCGGGAAATCTGATCTTCGTTTCTCCGGTAATGACGGCTCGTTCGATCATGTTCGACAGCTCCCTGATATTTCCGGGCCAGGCGTAAGCCTTTAATTTTTCCATATCTGCTGTAGTGATTCCGGAATATGATTTATTACACTGGGAACTAAAAAGTTTGAGAAAATGAATGGCCAAGAGGGGGATGTCTGTGTTGCGCTCCCGTAGAGGCGGGACATTGAGAGGATAAACGTTGAGACGGTAGAAGAGGTCTTCCCGGAAGCGTCCTGCCGCCACTTCTTTTTTAAGATCTTTGTTTGTGGCCGTAATCAGACGAAAATCCGTATAAAGCGTTTTAGTTCCTCCGACACGCTGGAATTCCTTTTCCTGAAGCACGCGCAGCAGGCGACTTTGTGTCTGTGCGGGAAGTTCCGATACCTCGTCGAGAAAGATCGTTCCCTGATGGGCCAGTTCAAATCTGCCCTCTTTCATCTTCACTGCGCCCGTAAACGCACCCTTTTCGTGGCCGAAGAGTTCACTGTCAATGAGACTTTCGGGCAGAGCAGCACAATTCACGCGGATAAAGGTATGATCCTTTCTAGAGCTCTCGCGGTGAATGGCCCGGGCAACCAGCTCCTTGCCGACTCCTGTTTCTCCGTAAATAAGAACGGAGGATTGAGTGGGAGCAACTTTGCGGATAAGAAACTGGACATCCATAATAGCCCTGCTCGTTCCGATGATATCACCGAAAGGCCGAAATTCTTCTTTTTCATCGAGGTAATAGAGGTTTTCCTGAAGCAGATTATTGTTGAGCTTGGCGATTTCGTCATGGGCCTGAGCTCGGTCAATGGCCAACGCAATCTGTGATGACAGTGCCGATAAGATTTCTATTTTCTCCAGACTTGTGTCTAATGGGAAAAAGCGGCTGTCCTGGTAAAGGACACCGATATTTTTCTCATCAAGCATGAGAGGGGTAATAATGGCTTTGCGACAGACGGAAGCCTCAATATTATCCGTGATATACTCGGCTATCTGGCTGTTGCCGGATTGGGCGATTCTCTGAATATCGATTAAGTTCACACTGAATTCCTTGTCCAGGATTTCCTCCTTCAAGAGATTTCTTGATGCCACCATTTCGAGCTCGGAAACCCTCCCGTTCTTAGTGAAGATAGCTATGCGTTCTGCCTTGGTCATCCGCGACATAGAGGTGATAATACCGGTGAGAAGTTGTTCAATATTATATGACCTGCTCAGGGCTTTGCCCATTTCGATCACTAGATCTGATAAGCGTTCTTCGTTCAATGAGTTATCATCAAGAAGAAAATGCCGCAAGTCGGAAGGAAAAGCCTCCGGCGCAATGGGGGAAAGAAATTCCCAAGCCGCTTTTGCATAGGCTTCCGCCGTTGCCAGGTTGTGAATCCAATTGAAAAGCCGGGCAAGTTCGATCTGGAGCTTGGCAAGTTCAAAGGCCGAGCCTTTTTGTCTGATCTTGTTTTCAAGAGCCATCAGCTGTTTGATCTTTTCCGTCGGAGAAGCATTATTCCCGGCCGATATAATCCTTACGCGTTGAAACATCTGATGGATGATAGGATACAACTTGTCTTCGCCAAGGTTGTCCAGAAAATCAAGATTTGTTTTATCTTTGAAGTCCGAAATGTTTTCAGAGTACACAGCGTAGATGGTATCGAACAGTGTGTAGTAGTGCGGCAAATAGTACCAAGTCGCACGAGGCATATTCCGGAAGAATATATAAGGTCTTGATGTTGGATTTAAAGTCCCTTCCAAATATTCAATACACACCAGACCGACATTAGCCCAGACCTCAAATGCGGGGATATCTTTACCGGATGCAATATCTAGCGCTTTTTCAAAACACTGCCTGCTGATGTTCACCTGCCTGATTTCGAAGTCAATTAACCCTTCCAGCAGGAAGGAAAAGGCCAGCATGGGTTTGTTTTTATCTCTTTTACATTGATTGCGAATAGCGTCGCAAATGCCTATACCCCTCTGCGGTGCTCCAATTTCAGTATAGATAAGCGCTATGGTAAAAGCGGTGAAAAGAGAAAAGTCATCATCGAAAGATTCGATATTGCCAAGAGAATCTTCATACGCTTCAATAGCCTTCAAAAGACGGCCTTCACTTACGCAAACCAATGCTCTGAGTTTTAAAAAGCGCTTATCCAATGACTCGTCATTCAGCCGTTTAATAAGATCGTATCCCTGACCGAAATGCTGCAGGGCATTTGTGGTCTCAAAGGATAATAAGTAGGTCTGGCTGATGAAAAGTTCTAGAGATGCCTGCAATCTTATATCGTCGAAATAAATGGCTATTCCCCGAGCGTCTAGAAGCCATTTAATTACTTTTTTACGGCGGGGATATAAAAGAGAAGCGGAAATTGCTGCCCGCCGTTCAGCTGCCAGAATGAACATACGGCACAGGGGGTTTGTCGGTTCTATTTCCCCTCGTGAGAGAAGATCGCTTATAAAATCCAGTATACCCTCGTAATGCTTGACAGCAGACGAGATTTTAAGGTCTTTTTCTTCACGGCGGGCAGTATTCAGTATGTCCTCAATATCCCCCGCGCTGATACTGGGCGGAATATTTTTTAAGCTCTGCATCTCTTTCTCCTTTTTCTTTCTTATCTTAAATCATTAATGTCAATATGTCAACTTTGGTGAATATTTTCACTGCTAGTAGACGGGATGTTTGTTGGTTAGAATGTTTAATGTCCTGTAATTCCTGCGGGATATTAATGGCACAATAGTTGCATTTATGCATCTCACTAGCTTCAAAGCCGAAAGCCATGATTCACGGAAATTCTTTTTACCCACCTCACCCCCACGGCTTGCTGCGGAAAGCTTAACTAAAGAGGAACAAATGGAATTCAAAAGATTGTTTACACCTGTCAAAATAAAGAACATGGAACTTCGTAACCGTATCGCCATGCTTCCCATAACCACGGGGTTTATCGAGTCGGATGAGACTGTCGGTGATCGCTTTATCGATTTTTTTGCCGCCAGAGCCAAGGGTGGTGTCGGACTCATTGATATCCCTTTTACTCCGATACAAGACGGCGCTCACGTCGAACCCGGTCTTTTTGATGACCGTTTTATTCCAGGTATTCGCCGTCTGACATCCCGCCTTCACGCTTATGGAGCCAAGGTATCGGCTCAATTGATTATCACCTATATGGTGGTTCTCAAGGACGATATCCAGGAAGTGGTAGGCCCCTCACCTGTTTTTAATAAAATGATGCATTGCATTCCCAGAGAGCTAAGTGTTGATGAGATTCATTACATTGTTTCCTGTTACGGAAAAGCCGCCCGCCGGGCCCGTCAAGGGGGAGTTGACGCTGTAGAGGTTCTTGTCGGGGCAGGGTATCTCTTAAACCGTTTTTTGTCGCCGATCAGCAACGAGCGGAAAGACGACTACGGCGGGATCCTGGAAAACCGGATGAGGATTATCCTGGAAATTATACATTGTATCAAGACGGAGGCCGGGGATGACTTTCCTATCATATGTCGCCTGAATGTAGAAGAGCAGATGCCGGGAGGGCATACTATCGAAGACTCCAAAGAGGTCGTGCGTATCCTTGAGGAGAGTGGCGTGGCCATGATCAATACCTATACCGGCTGGCATGAATCTCCCATTCCTACGGTGGCGTCGTCCGTGCCAAAGGGTGCCTTTTCCCATCTGTCTCAGAAAATCAAAGAATATATCGATCTGCCGGTCATTGCCGCCAACAGGATCAACGATCCTTTTACGGCGGAAAAGATACTCGCCGAAGGGAAGGCTGACCTTATAGGTATGGGCCGGGCGCTTTTGGCGGATCCCGAACTTCCCAATAAAGCCAAAGAGGGGAGAACTGACGAAATACTCCCCTGCCAAGCCTGTTCCGAGTGTCTGGCGCAGGTCATGGCATTAGCTTACAGATCGGACGAAGCTGGACCTCGGCGTTCCCTTTGCAGTCTGAATCCCGCGGCGGGGAAAGAAGCAGAATCCGTATTAGATCCGGTGATCTTCCCCAAAAGGGTTTTTGTCGTTGGCAGTGGTCCCGGTGGCATGACTGCAGCCAGAACAGCCGCGATGAGAGGGCATAAGGTTACCGTTTTTGAAAAGGGAAGTGAACCGGGTGGTCGTCTCTTATCGGCAGCATTGCCTCCCTTTAAAAATGAAATTCGAACCCTGATCAAGAGTCTTTATACCCAGGGGGTAAAGGCGGGGGTGAAATTTAGGTTTAATACCGAGGTACAACCAGAATGGGTAGAGGAAGAAGCCCCGGACGTCTTGGTCCTGGCAACGGGCGCCGAAACTCTCATTCTCCCGATTCCTGGCATTGACGGACCCAATGTGGTCCTGGCAGAAGATGCCCTGGCCGGTCGGGAAACAGTGCAGGGTACCGTTATTGTTATCGGGGGTGGAATGGTTGGCTGTGAAACGGCAGAATTCCTTATTGAGGGAGGGGTGACTGATGTGACGGTTGTGGAAATGTTGGGTCGCATGGCGGATAATGTAGCATCCACCTATCGCCCCTTTTTCCTGGCACGACTGAGAAAGGGTGGGGTGAAGTTTGAAACGGACACGGTTGTAAACGAGATTACGGATAAGGGCGTGAAGGTTCGTAAGAAAGATAAGGACGGGTTTATACCCGGCAATACGGTGGTTCTTGCCTCGGGGTTTAAAGCGGATCCGCGGAGAATAGACATGTTCAAGACCGAAACCCGGGAGATTTTTTCTGTTGGCGACTGCGTGAGGGCGCGCATGATCAAAGATGCCGTTGAAGAAGGATTCGCCGTCGGAAAATCAATATGAATGTTCTCGGAATCATAATGAGGCTCACCATATGACCTGAGAGGCGGTTGTTAACCCCTCTCCCTGGTTTTTTTTATGTTTACTGTGTTACTCGGTAGATACTTGTCTATTTTACGACGGTTTCTCTGGCTTTGGCCATCTGGAGCATCTGCTCCTGAATACTCAACGGAAGCAGCGGTTGTTCTTTCTTGGGAACCATATGGAGGGCCTCAGCGGGGCATGCGACAACGCACAAACCGCAACCGATACACCTGTCCAGATTGATGGTTGGCTTTCATGGTGATGGCATGTATCTGGAACCTGTCCAGTCACGCCTCACAACCGATACAGGATATGCTGTCAACGGCCACATGGTAATTTGATGTGACATGTTCCACTGGTTTATCCGAAAGATTCAATGTGCGTAGAACGCTGCAACAATCACCGCAGCAATTACACATTCCTCCCGGGTTTTGAGAAGTTCCCGGTTGGGTTACCAGACCCGCTTTTTGAGCCTCGGTCAACAGACGGATGGCTTCTTTAGCTTCAATCTGACGTCCCAGTCCCTGGTCAATGTAATATTTCCCCGTGGAGCCGAACATGAAGCATACCTCTGTGGGTTTGTTGCAGCCCTCTCCAATAATGGTTTTTTCTTTACGGCAGATAAAGTCGGCAACAGAGATGACCTTTTGCGAATTCAGTATATGCTCAGCATCCTCAAAAGTGGCAACAGTATGCTTTGCGTCCAGAGATTCCTGAACTGGGATTGTTCGCACAAATGACGGAATGGATAAGAGCATGGCTTTGGAAAAAGCTTCATCGAAGTATCTCCCGGTCATCTGAGCCAACTCCTTGTCCATTCTGGTCAGCTGAAATTCATAAATACCGTGAACATAAGCGACTGTGCCGTATTTTGTTACTTCTCCCTTCCTGATACTGAACAAAAGACCTCGGTCCCTCATGTCTCGCAAATGGGTGGCCAGTTCCACGGTATCAGAGCCCAGGCCGCTGGCGATATCCCCTGGTGCTTTTAGTTCTGCCCTCAGAGATAAAAAAGTCGGGCATCCTTCTCGGTGAACAACTTTTGTAAAATCTTCAATTCGATCCCTGATTCCGTGGGCGGAAACCCCAATGACATAGTATCCAAATATTGCTGAAGCGCTCTATAGATATTTCGGGACATGACATTCGGTAGTGTAAAAGAAAGTTCGCAATTTGATATATTGCAATAGGCCATCGGTATCTCCTAAAAGGGTGTTAGTGATAACACGTGAGAAAGGAGAAAGAGTGATGGCCCGGAAGTATGATACCGCGACGTACAAGAAATTACTACTGCATTTTATGGGAGAAGCAGATCCGTTGTATTCGATGCTTCAATGGTTGATGGAACGGATGATTGAAGTAGAGTCGGAGATGAAAGTGGGAGCAGTCAAGGGAAAACATACATCAGATCGGACAACTCATTTTTCGGGGACCCGAGTAAGGCGATTCGATACACGATTGGGCACCTTGTATCTTTTAGTTCCGAAGCTCCGCCAGGGCGGGTACATCCCCTTCTTTGTGACCGAGAAGAAGCGATCGGAGCAGGCCCTGATCCAGGTAGTGCAGGAGGCCTTCATCAACGGTGTATCCACACGGAAGATGGAACATCTGGCACACTCCCTGGGCATTGAGGGGCTTTCTGCCGGTCAGGTATCGACGATGACGAAGGAGCTTGATGGCCAGGTTGCACAGTTTCGGTCCCGTCCCTTGGAGCCAGAATATCCTGTTATATGGGTCGATGCCTTATATGAGAAGATCCGGTTTGATGGTCGTGTAATCGGCATGGCGGTTATGGTAGTTGCCGGAATCACCGTAGAGGGACATCGGGAGATACTAGCCTGTGAGCCCATGATGAACAAATCGGAAGAGACCTTCGGATCCTCTTCAATAATCTAAAGGAGCGAGGCATGGAGAAGATCTGCCTGTGTGTTTCCGATGCCCATGCAGGGCTTAGGAAGGCCGTTCGAAAGGCATTCCTCGGATGTAGCTGGCAGAGGTGTAAAGTCCATTTTGTGCGCAATATCCTGGCCCATGTGCCACACAAAGAGAAAGGTCCTTTTGCCGATAAGCTGAAGGTCATCTGGTTGCAGCCGACGAAGAAGGCGGCCCTTCAGGCAGCTCAGATGCTGATTGACGAATACCAAAATCGTTTTCCTCAAGCCATTGCTACGTTGGAAGAGGGTCTGGAGGATGCCCTGCAGTACCTGTCTTATTCCTCCTTTGACCACAGGAAGATCAGCTCTACAAACATCCTCGAACGTCTGAACCGGGAGATTCGAAGACGATCACGGGTAGTGGGAATCTTCCCCAGTATGGATTCATATCTGAGGCTTATTACCTCGTATCTCATCGAGTATGGCGAGGACTGGTCCACGGGGAAATGTTACATTAAACAGCCACTCATTGAGGAACAAAGAATGGCATTACAACAGGCAGCATAAACCGGAGATGTCGATGGTCTCATTACTCGAAATTGCGAACATTACTTGACGTGACCAACTAAGCCAAATATAAAAATATTAAGCATATATCGATTGAACTCACCTGCCGCCAACAACGCGGAGCGCTGAACTTTAAATAACCACCTGCTTTGATGCGGGGCAGAACCTTTCAAAAATCGCCGAGCTGTTGGCGGTCAGGTTAAGTGATTGGTTAAAAGCTTTTATAATCGATTTGTTATATATAAAAAGTTGTCATTTGGCCAATTCGCTGATATTGGCATTTCAGCCAAATACCTATGACCTTAAGCATTTGGTATCGATAATACTTTTCAATAAATTGCTATTTAGCGGATTTGGCAGCACTGCCTTTTTGGGGAAATAGCCATAAATAATGTCTATGCGTTTTCCTAATGCATTACTTTTTTTTTACTTTTAACATTCCTGTTCAGCGGCGGCGCATTACGCCGTCCGCTGGGACCGGTTGTTAGCTTACAATTTTCTATTTCAGCACATTGCTCAGCGGGATACCCAGGGCCTTGGCCACCCCTTCGCCATAGGCTTGGTCGGCCTTCAAGCAGTTGCCGATGTGACGAATTTTGATCATCTCCGGCGCATCATCCATGGCCCGAGCGGTGTTGCCGAACAGAACTTCCTGTTGCTCTTTGCTCATCAGGCGAAAGAGCTTGCCCGGCTGGGTATAATAATCGCTGTCATCTTCGCGGGCGTTCCAGTGGGCCGCTGCTCCGCTCAGTTCCAGAGGCGGCTCGGAGAAATCAGGTTGTTCCTGCCACTCCCCATAACTGTTGGGCTCATAACCGAGGGTCGAGCCATAGTTACCGTCCACCCGCATCGTGCCGTCGCGGTGATAACTGTGGAATGGGCAGCGGGCCCTATTGACCGGGATGAGGTGATGGTTGACACCTAACCGGTAACGCTGGGTGTCGCCGTAGGAAAAGAGCCTGCCTTGGAGCATCTTGTCGGGAGAAAAGCTGATGCCCGGCACCACATTGGCCGGATTAAAGGCCGCCTGTTCCACCTCGGCAAAGTAGTTTTCCGGGTTCTTGTTAAGTTCCATGACTCCCACCTCGATAAGGGGGTAATCTTTTTTGTACCAAACCTTGGTCAGGTCAAAAGGATTGTAGGGGAGCTTGGTAGCCTGCTCTTCGGTCATGATCTGGACGTACAGGGTCCAACGCGGAAAATCGCTTTCCTCAATGGAGTAGTAGAGGTCGCGTTGATTACTCTCACGGCATTTGCCGATTACGACCTCAGCTTCCGCATCGGTGATGTTTTTGATGCCCTGTTGGGTGCGGAAGTGAAACTTGCACCAGTAGCGCTCGTTTTTAGCGTTGATGAAGCTGAAGGTGTGGCTGCCAAACCCGTGCATGTTGCGGAAGCTTGCCGGGATACCGCGGTCACTCATGACCACAGTCACCTGATGCAGGGCCTCGGGCAGGGATGTCCAGAAGTCCCAGTTGTTTTTGGCGCTGCGCAGGTTGGTGCGCGGGTCGCGATGGACAACATGATTGAGGTCCGGAAATTTGAGCGGGTCACGGAGAAAGAAGACGGGCGTATTATTGCCCACCAGATCCCAGTTGCCCTCCTCGGTGTAGAATTTAAGCGCAAAACCGCGGATGTCGCGCTCGGCGTCGGCAGCACCGCGTTCACCGGCCACGGTGGAAAACCGCGCGAACATCTCGGTTTTCTTGCCGATCTCGGAAAAAACATTGGCGCGGGTGTATTTGGTGATGTCGTGGGTAACGGTGAAGGTGCCGTAAGCTCCGGAGCCCTTGGCGTGCATCCGCCGTTCCGGAATAACCTCACGGTCGAAATGGGCCATTTTTTCCAGATACCAGACATCCTGCAGGAGTTGCGGGCCGCGTGGGCCAGCAGTTATGACGTTCTGGTTGTCCGGTACCGGGGCTCCGGCGTTTGTTGTGAGCTTTTTGTCGTCTTTCATCATTGTCCTCCTTTTGGTTATTGTTTTTGTTCAGCTAACGGTGGAACTAAGCCGCCGCGCAAGCGGTCGGCTTTAGTGATTTGTTATGTGTCTCTATTACTGTCTTCCTGCAATATTGCAGGCTTGATATCTAACAAGTGAGTTCCATTCAGACAATCCAAACCTTTAACTGCTATCACTCCATTGTGGATTGTATCAATAGGCAGAACAGCAGCCCCAATGGGATTAGGCCTATGGGGAGACCTTAATGCAAAAGTGCCTATAAACTCTCCACCAGTGTTGGAACCTCTGTTAGACCCCTGTTGCATTATATTCCTGTTAGTATTTTCAAACCAGTATAATATCAGTATTTTTTGGCCTGGCATAAGCCCTGACAAGCCATCCGTAAATTCCTCACGGATTACCAGCTGGCAAAGAGGGCCGTTTGGATCTACATTATTTGGGCAATCCACTATTGCTTCATAAGGGGTATTGATATGTCCAATAAATTTAAGTGTTGCTTCCATCAGACTTTTCTTTCAGACACATAACTTATTGCTCACCAGTGAGGGCCGCTTTTTGGCCCGAACCTGGTGCAGCAAAAGGTTAGCGTCTTTTAAATAATTTTTTTCTTCATCAATATTTCCTATCACCTCTTGGTCAATGCTTTCTCAATTGCGTCCGGTGATTCAAATCCACAGCTTTCGGCTGTGTTTTTTAATATTTCGAGAGGCAAATTCTTACCTTCGGACTCTGCTTTAAGGGTATCTTTCAGGCAGAGATCAAGTGTCGTCTCGGAATAGGTAAGCAGTTCACTATGGAGATAGTTGTCTATTGAGGCGTAACGTCTTCTACTGTTGTCTGCTACATTGACCGGACGCCCGAGCGAGAAAAGCCTCGGATATTTGACGGAGGCCTCTATCGCCCATTTTGAATGATACTTCACGATCTCACGAGCAAGTTCCTGAGCTTGGGGCGATACAGACGGAAGTTCATTTTTTATTTCCTCGTATTCTTCCGGGAAGGTTATTTTCATCATGTGCGCGTATTTAATCGCCATCAAGTTTATTTCCTTTTGCGCTGCGTCCTCCAAATCACATAAATAGCTAATAAGTGTGTTCGTGCTCCATATGTCGGCCTGTGCCTTGCGCATTATTATAAAGGTTTTCCTGTCATCTTGACAAGGGGCTCGTCCCCCGACATTTGTGACATTTATGAACATATCCCATTCAAGCTCAAGTATACAGGTTGTTAACTCCTTGCGTTCCATGTAAGATATTTCCTCGGTTGCGGATTTCGATCACTATTCAAAACGAATGTACTCGAAAGCCAAATTTCCAAAGCATCAATTTAAACACAAGTTCTGTAAAAGAAAATGCTTTCCTTCGTGAAAAGACCTGAATTCTATTTGCACTACAGATAACGTCGCAAATCAGCCGCGCCGCTTTTTGCGTCGGCTGAATTTGTCTTGTTATCTGGTTTTTATACTTTTCTGTAAAAAAATCGGCATAATTTCTGGATTAAAGGACTATTCATTTTTTTCATCATCCACATTTCCGCAATACGTTTGCTTAAGAACCCCATAGTAGGAAATGAATGCGCTAAAAACAAAATACTATGCAGTCTGATTTTTTTCTGAATTATAAGTGCCCACTCATTTATCATCTCTCCTGATCCTTCACCAACAATACTTACGCCAAAGACCTTACCGAAAGAATTTGTGAAGACCTTAACAAAACCAACACCGACATTTTCCGCAATTGCTGCGCCGTAATCCTCATATTTTGCAATATGGATTTCATACTTAAAACCTTTTTTCTTAATATCTTCTTCTCTCATTCCGACGTACGAAACTTGAGGTTCTGTAAAAACTGTCCATGGAAGCACATAATTTTTATATTGGAACTTTGCGAAGGGACTTACGGCATTCATGATCGCAAACATCCCCTGATGCATTGCGGCGTGAGAAAGCATCACCCCGCCATTACAGTCCCCTACAGCATAAATATGTTTTACAGACGTCCTGTATTTCGCATCAACCTCAATGCCCCGCCTGGTGTATTTGACTCCCGCATTTTCAAGTTTCAGTCCATCACGCTCAATTTTTCTTCCTGCCGCCATCAGTAATTTCTCAGATTTAATACAGAGGCCATCCTCTGTGCGCAGGCATATTTCATTACCCTCATTCTTCAGACTTGTTATTTTTTTTGAATTATAAACATCAATACGCTCTTTTTTAAAGACATCTTCAAGTAAATCACCGGCTTCTTTTTCCCCAAGAGGTATAAGGTGCTCATCCATCTGAACAATGGTGCACTTAGAACCAAGTCTGGTAAATGCCTGAGCCAATTCACAGCCGATGGCACCACCACCAACTATCGTCATGCTCTCAGGGATTTCAGTTAGATTAAAGACGTTTAAATTAGTCATGATATCTATATTAGAGATACCATCAATCGGTGGCAGCATAGGTTCAGTGCCGGTTGCAATAAATATTCTTTGGGCAGTGACAGATCTCTCACCAACCCTGATCGTATGCGAATCGACAAAACTGGCGGATCCCTCACTTAAAATAAGAGTCACCTTGTCAAACATCTTCAATGTTTTTTTGTCGGAAATATAGTCTAAATAACCGGCTATTTTAGTGAAAGGAGCCTTGATATCCGGTATTTCTCCCTCCATCAAGCCCATCTCTCTAAGCTTTGATGCTGAATGTCTGAATTTAGAGATCCTAAGCAGAGATTTGCTGGGTATACATCCTACATTCATACATTCCCCACCAACTTTATTCTTTTCAATAGCACAGACTTTCAGGCCCATTTCCGCCCCCATTGCAGAGACAGCCATTCCTGCTGGACCCAGCCCGATACAAATTAGGTCAAAGTCATATTTCATATCTTTCTCCTCTTTGAATTTTATCAGATAACGTCGCAAATCAGCCGCCGCGGTAAGCGGTCGGCTGCATGTGCCTTGATACTCATTGAGCCTTTCCTTTGCCGCAGCATTAATTTAAGCTGCGAAGGCAACCAAACCAAACAAAGGAGGAAGACTCAATGAGATTTTACGCAAAGCAGCATAACCATTATTGTGGTATCG
>Ga0222641_1000011_pt1 | contig 56767 bp, 46 predicted proteins | sample AntAcemetagen227_FD_179877 | JGI IMG/M metagenome (GOLD analysis project Ga0222641, IMG submission 179877) | Saline water microbial communities from Ace Lake, Antarctica - #227 | ecosystem: Environmental > Aquatic > Non-marine Saline and Alkaline > Saline | place: Antarctica: Ace Lake...
TATACATGATATGATAACACTCCTGCCGCGTTGGTATCAGCATATGTATCCATTCTTTAAGAGAGTTTTTTAAATTTGCATCCAGAGATGTATCTGTACACAATTAACGCCCGTCTCCCAAAAACTTATTCCAGGAAAATGCTTTTTAACAGATAGATGGGGAAAATGCGAGACTGTTTTTACACTTCTCCGGGTATTCCACCGGAAGTAAATCTCCTCCAGTTTCAATTCCATACGGGATGTCATACTGTGATTTCAAGACCTTAGGGGAGCAGTATATTGGGAAATGTGTCAAAAAACCCGGGAAGTTGCTGCACTTCCCGGGTAGGATGGACTTGCCGGTTAAGATCGGGGCATGCTTGGCTTAACCGGCTTTTAAAGGGTTTAAGCTTGAATCGGAGGAAGTTTAATTCGATTCTACTTGTTGTTCTGTAAAGCAATTTGTGTGCCAGAAGTCAGAGCCTTTCTCTAAGCGTTTGAAATATGGCCATGTCTGTTACAAAAATTCTGATAATCCATGCATTACTTATGTTCAATAGGGGAATAAAATGTCGGCACAAATCGAAGTTCAGACGAAAGTAGTGTAAAAACAACGGGTTCAAGTATATCCGACCTTTGGTAAAAAACGACATAATTGTCGGCTCAGTGTGTTTTGTAGGTTTTCTTCGAATTGTTTTGACCTGCCACTCTATTATGATAATAAAGCAATTTACAGTTATCGGTTCACGGTTGAAAAAACAGAGAATGAGATGGGTAATTTAGGAGGTCTGATTATATCATGGAATATCTGCTTGTTTTTATTATTGGTGTTGTTTCCGGGGTTGCTGTTGTGCTCTCAATCAGTTGGATGAGGAAGAGGGACGCGGAAAAAATAGCGCGTGAGGCGGTTGAGCAGGCTGAATCCAGAAGAATCAAGGATGTCGATTCATTGCTGGACAGGGTCAGGGAATCCTTCGGTACACTCTCACTAAACGCATTGTCAAAGAATACGGAAGATTTTCTTAAACTTGCTCATGAAACACTCTCCAAACAAACTCAGGCTGGGGAAAAGGATCTTGATGGGAAAAAAGAACTTATCGACCAGTCCCTTGCAGTTATGAAGGAGGACCTGTTAAAAGTCAGGGGGCTTGTAACAGAACTGGAAAAGGACAGGGAGAAGAAATTCGGGCAATTATCCAGTCAGTTGGAATCAACGGCCACACAAACCATGAAGCTCCAGGAAACAACAACCAAGTTGCAGATAGCTCTGTCGAACACAAAAACACGGGGACAATGGGGTGAGAGAATGGCTGAAGACGTACTGAGAATGGCCGGATTTATAGAAGGCATCAATTATCAGAAGCAGAAGGTTCTGGAAACTGTGGGAAAACGCCCCGATTATACGTTTCTGTTGCCTCATGATCTCAAGGTTAATATGGACGTGAAATTTCCGATGGATAACTACCTGCGATATATTGAAGCTGAAGTAGCTTCGGAGAGAGATTCATATAAGAAACAGTTCCTGAAAGATGTAAGGAACCGGATAGAGGAAGTGCTGACAAGAGACTATATCAATCCTGAGGAGAATACTGTAGACTATGTACTTGTCTTTATCCCGAATGAACAGATATATGCATTCATGAATGAAAATGATAGATCACTTATTGACGATGCGCTAAGAAACAAGGTGATACTTTGCTCTCCGACCACCCTCTACGCCATTCTGGCTATAATCAGACAGGCTGTGGATAATTTTAACCTGGAAAAGACGGCGTCAGAGATCATGTCGCTCCTCGGGGGATTCAATAAACAGTGGGATGCCTTTGTAAGCTCATTTGACAAGATGGGGAAAAGGATCGAAGAAGCGCAGAATGAGTTCAACAATCTTACTTCGACTCGCCGCAACCAGCTTGAGCGTTCCCTTAGAAAGATTGAGGACCTGAGAAAGCAGAAAAATCTTCCTGAAGCCCTATAGGATACTGGTGAAAGGGCAAGGAGGTAGATAACTTGACCCTTTGAACTATTCACTGGGGTTTTATCATTTCACTTGACCCCTCGAATCCTTGACCCCTCCCTTACAATCAATCGGGAGATAATCCTGATTTACAGAATTATATTCAAGATTCCCCCGACTACCAGAGCCGACGTGAGCATTATGATGGTCGATTTCATGAAGTCTTTCAATCCCAACTCTCTGAACAGGACAATAACAGTGGCAATGCAGGGAAAAGACATGGTCAGGACAACGCTGCCTACAACCATCTGTTTGGCCGTCATTGGGGATAACGCCAGCATTCCGAGAGCGGCATCCTTGCGAAGCAATCCTATAATAATTGCCGTCACTGATTCTTCTGGCAGGCCCAGTACGCCTTTTATTACAGGTGCTGTAAAACCGGCTATATCGTCGAATATTCCAAAGACAAAAAGTATGTTTATAACCAGCACAGCCGCCAATATCATTGGAACGGCCTCTATAAGAAAGCCGCGTGTTCTTCCCCACAACTTCTGTATGATCGTGCCCCATGGCGGAACACGATAGGGGGGAATTTCGATGAGAAGTTCGGGGCTGAATCCCTTTAATAAACGATTAAGAAAGACACCCAGGATTATCCACACCAGAAACAGCGTTATATAAACAAATGCAACATATTGTCCGCCATACTTTCCAACCAGACCGAAGATCATTGCCTGGGCGGAAGCGCATGGTATGGCTATACATACCAGTGTTGCCGCTATGAACCGCTCCCTTTTACTTTCAAGCACGCGGGTTGCCATTACTGCCGGCACATTGCACCCGAATCCCAGTAGAGTAGGTATTATCGCGAAACCGTGCAACCCGATTTTATGCATTGTGGTGTCCAGAAGTACCGCCAGACGTGGAAGATAACCAACGTCTTCAAGAATCCCAAGGATAAGATAAAATGATATGATGTACGGGAGTACCATACCAAAGGGCACATAGAGTCCGCTGCTCAGCAGTCCAAAAGATTCAATGAAGTGGATCTCTCCGTTAAACAGTCTGCCTACTATGACATCATGCAACAAGCCGCTTTCCCCCATAAACGTGCTGAGTTTCATCAATATTGGCAACCACAAAAAATTGAATATGGGATCAAACAGGTAGTTTATCAGGAATTCTCCTATGAAGCGTATCACCATAAATGAACATACCAGTACTGCTGCGGCTATAGCTATACCTGTTCTGGGTTTTACGCTTGCGTCTTCCAGGCGCTCAAACCATCGGTGATGTCTGTGCGATATTTGCTGAACCCGATCTATTATATCGCCGATATAAGACCAGCGTTCATTGCGGCTCCTTTTCGGGGCAGGGTGGACAGATACGGCTTCAGGAATATTTGTCACAAGTTCCTTTATTCCCTGACCGGTCAGACCGGATGTGGGAATAACAGGCATCCCCAGCATCTTTTTTAACTCTTCGAGATTGATGTTTACTCCCCGATGCTTTGTGTCATCCCACATATTCAGTGCGATTATCATTGGAATCTTCATTTCCGTCAATTGTAGTGTCAGGTAAAGATTCCTTTCGAGGTTTGTCGCGTCAACGACATTTATTACAATATCGCCCGTCTTGAGCATTTCAGAGGCAATTTTCTCCGCTTCACACGTTGGTTCAAGGGTATAGGTGCCGGGCACATCAATAATCTCAACCTGCCTGCCATCTATCTTCATAAACCCGCTTGTATAGCTGACGGTGGTCCCCGGATAATTGGAGGAGACTACACGCACCCCTGTGAGTCGAGAAAAGATGACACTCTTTCCGACATTGGGGTTGCCCATGAGGAGGATCTTCATCATGTCCGTTTATCCACCTCAATAAATATCTTGCCGGCCATACCGAAACCTATAGCCACTTTTGTTCTGTTTACCAAGACAGTAGCGGGCCCGCGCATAAGCATCGAATCTATTTTCTTTATCTTTTTTCCGGTTATGATTCCCAAAGCGTTAAGGCGGTTGATCATTCCCTGCCCACCCTCGATTTCATACACGATGCCGCTCTCTTCCGAATTCATATCATTCAGAGATTTAATCACAGATATGCAGTTTCCCTTCCTTCAAATAATCAGGGGACATGACCACTTAAACAGAGTAACTTAAAGTAGCATGTCCCCCTTTTTTTAACAGCGCCAATATACGAAGCTTTATACCGTGTTGCATTGCTCGTCAAGGAAAAACGCTTCAATTCCTTCTCAGATTGCGTGATTTCTATTCATTGAATATACAAAAGGCCAGCCGCTCAATAAAAAGCTTTTGCAACTTGCGTTTTCAGCGGTCGTATTATAGAAGCAATACGTAGCCGGTCAGCGGTCTTGCAAAGCTTATGCACCTATTATACCTGTGGGAGGAATACAAGAAACAATAATGAAATATGAAGGAATGGTAATAAGACCTCCGAGCGAGGCAGGAAGCCTCCTGTTGCAGGTGGCCGTTGGATGTTCGCATAACAAGTGCACATTCTGCCCGACCTATAAGGGGGAAAAATTCAGGATTAAAACCTTTGACGAGATTGAAGAGGATATACTGGAAGCGTCCGGATATGGTTATATTGAAAGAGTTTTTCTCTGTGATGGTGATGCACTGATTATGCCCATGAGAAAGTTGGTGCCTGTCCTTGAATCCATCAACAGGAACATAAAGGGTGTAAAAAGGATTGGGCTTTACGCGAATGCAAAGAGCATTCTGCGCAAAACGCCTGAAGAACTTCTTGAGTTAAGAAATCTGGGTGTAAAAATAGCTTATCTCGGTGTGGAAACAGGGAACGACGAGATCCTCAAAAAGATACAAAAAGGGGCAAATGCCCGCGAGATGGTGGAAGCGGGAAGAAAAATCAAAGCGGCAGGTATGACGCTTTCGGTTACGGTGCTTCTGGGGATCGGAGGAAAGGCAAAAAGCATGGAGCATGCCCTGGATACGGCCAGGGTGTTGACTAAAATGGACCCGGATTATGTGGGAGCACTTACTGTTATGGTAGTTCCGGGTACCGTTTTACATGAAGAACAGATATCAGGAAGATTTAAGCTGCCTGACAAGTTTGGATTTCTTGAGGAACTGGGGGTTATGGTGGCGAACTCCGATTTTACAAACTGCTTTTTTACCTCCAATCATGCCTCAAACTATCTGCCGATACGTGCCAGAATGCCTCAGGAAAAGGATGACACCGTGGAATTGATACAACACGTCATCAAATCTTCAAACAAGAAGATGCTCAGACCTGAATATTTGAGAGGATTATAAGGGCGCGTTTCTTGTTATTTCCGAATGTCAACTGAATGGAGGAATGAAATATTTTTCCGGAAAAAATCAAAAAGTGGATTGGCGGACTCTTTCCAGGTGTGGTCAGAAGAAAAAGCCTGACTTTGCTAGAGGGAAAAATACAGTCTATCATTGACGCAGGCGAGGAAGACGGTCTCATTGACAGGCAGTCTGGTGAGATGATCCATAGCATTCTTGAATTGCGTGAGACTATGGCCCGGGAAGTAATGGTGCCCAGAACGGAGATAGTTGCTGTTAACGACAATTCCACAATAGAAGATATACTTGCCTTGATCCTGAAACACGGGCATACCAGGATGCCTTTTTACAATGAAAATATCGACAATATTGTGGGAATATTAAATGTGAAAGACCTGTTGAGATACTGGTCGAAACCCTTTCAGAAGGGGGACATTATCTCAATCCTTAGAAAGACCTATTACATTCCGGAGACCAAGAATATTCACCTTCTCCTGCACGAACTCAAAGAAAAGAAATCGCACATGGCCATAGTTATTGATGAGTATGGTGGAACCTCCGGTCTTGTAACGCTGGAGGATCTGATAGAGGAAATAGTCGGTGAAATTCAGGACGAACACGATGTTGATGAAAACCCCTTCACAAAACTTCCCGGTGGCGATATTCTTGTGGACAGCAGGGTCGAGATTGAAGAGTTTGAAGAGTACTTTGACATAGAAGTTCCGGAAGGACAGTTTGAAACACTTGGAGGATTGATATTCTATCTTATCAAGAAGATTCCCGTTGTCGGTGAAACCATTACCTGCGAAAACCTGAAAATTACAATAGAAGCGGCAGATGAGAGGAGCATAAAGAAAGTAAGGATAAAACGAACCGGAGAGGGGATTCCTCAAATCGTCAACAAAAAAGAAAAGACGCGCAAAAACAATGAATAAGAAAATCCTGCTACTCTCCCTGCTTTCAGGATTGTTTATCGCTCTGTCTTTCCCCAAAGCAGATATGGGTTTTCTCGTCTGGATAGCTCTTGTTCCGCTTCTGTATGCCATAAAAGATACAGACATTCCGGGTGCATTCCGGACAGGATTTGTTGCTGGCCTTGTGTATAACACAGGCCTGCTATACTGGGTTGTATTCGTTGTCGTACATTATGGTCACCTTCCTTTCTATGCCGGCGTTTCGGTTTTGCTTCTCCTGACCATTTACCTGAGTCTCTATCCAGCGCTATTCTGCGCGGGTGTTGTCTATTTCAGAAAGAGGGGGATAAGGGAATCAATAACAGCGCCTCTTCTCTGGGTATCTCTCGATTATATGAAGGATCATCTTCTTTCAGGGTTTCCATGGGAAGACCTTGCCTATTCGCAACATGGATACCTTTCCATGATACAGGTTGGAGACATTACAGGAATCTACGGGATAACATTTCTGATAGTGCTTCTGAACGTTATTGTTTATGACTGTATCAGCGGTTCGTTTTTCTCATCCGGCAGTGAAAAGAGAAAGCTCCTGTCTGAGATTGTTATCGGATTTGGTCTTCTGGTACTGGTCTTCGGCTACGGGATCTACCGTATAGATAACTTGAAGAATACTGTAAAACATTCTGATTCTATTGATGTTTCTCTTATCCAGGGAAATATTGATCAATCCGTAAAATGGAGTCAGAAGTACCAGGCAGAGACTATGAAGATATACAAAGATATGTCCGCCGATGTTTCGAAGCGGGGTGTGTCATTGATTGTGTGGCCGGAAACAGCCGTGCCATTCTGTTTCCAGAACTATGATGCCAGGTCCAGAGATGTTATAAATACGGCAAGGGAGACAAATTCCTGGCTTCTGTTCGGATCTCTGGGTTACGTGAGAGAAGAAGAGGGAATTTCCTTTCGCAACAGCGCTTATCTCATCTCTCCTGAAGGTGCTGTTTCCGGAAGGTATGATAAGGTACACCTGGTTCCTTTTGGCGAGTATGTTCCGCTGCGCAACATACTCTTCTTTGTCGACAAACTCGTTGAAGGCGCGGGAGATTTTACACCTGGCGGAGAGATTACACCGTTTCCAATGGGCGGCAGAAAGATAGGTATCCTTATCTGTTATGAAGGAATATTTCCTGAAATCAGTCGTGAGTATTGTCTGAAAGGGGCGGAGCTTCTTGTCAATATAACCAATGACGCATGGTATGGAGACACATCAGCTCCCTATCAACACCTGACTATGGCAGCATTCAGGGCGGTAGAAAATCGCACATATATAATAAGGGCCGCAAACACCGGGATAAGTGCAATAGTGGACCCGACAGGGAAAATTGTATCGAGAACAGACCTGTTTGAAAGGACAGCCCTGAGCGGCCCCGTAAGATTCAGCCGGCAAAATACATTTTATTCAAGATATGGCAACGTATTTGCTTGTTCTTGTATTGCGTTTCTGCTAATTGGCTTTCTAATTTCATTGAGGAGGGGGAAGAAAAGATGATTGCAGATATTTTCGAAAAGAGAGAAGACCTGAAAAAGAGAATAGATAACCTCAGAGGTTGTCTTTGACATAGATGCCAATGAAGAAAAGATATATCAATTGGAGAAACAGGTTCTCAAAGAGGACTTCTGGAATGACCCCGGGACTGCCAGGAATATACTAAAGGAAAAGAGCAGAGCAGAAGATGCTGTCTGCAGATGGAAAAAACTGAGCAATTCCCTGCAGGATCTGGAAGTGCTCTTTGAAATGGCACGTGATGAAGAGGATAAAAGTGCGCTCAAAGAGATAGAAAAAGATGCTGTCGATCTTGAATCTTTAGTCAGAGATAACGAGTTCAGAATGATGCTGGGCAGGGAGGAAGACCCCGGCAACGCCATCATGACGATCCATGCCGGCGCCGGTGGCACGGAGGCACAGGACTGGGCACAGATGCTCCTTCGTATGTATCTGAGGTGGTCCGAGAGAAAGAGTTTTGAAACGAAGATTGTTGATCTCCAGCCTGGTGACGAGGCAGGCGTTAAAAGCGTAACCATTACAGTGGATGGAGAATATGCCTATGGATACGCCAAGGCAGAGGTTGGAATACACAGACTTGTGCGCATATCTCCCTTTGATGCCGGCGGGAGGAGACACACATCATTCGCGTCGGTTTTTGTATATCCGGAGGTTTCCGGTGACATTGATATCGAGATCAATGAAAATGACTTGCGGATTGATACCTACAGATCCAGCGGGGCCGGGGGACAGCATGTTAACAAGACCTCTTCTGCGGTAAGGATCACACATAGGCCCACAGGAATTGTTGTTCAATGCCAGAACGAGAGGTCACAGTACAAGAATAAGGCCATGGCTATGAAGGTGCTGAAAGCAAGGCTCTATGAAGCAGAACTTCGCAAGAAGGCCGAAGAGTTGAACGAGGTCAACAAGACAAAAAAGAATATAGCCTGGGGAAGTCAAATACGTTCTTATATTCTTCATCCCTACAAAATGATAAAAGACCACAGAACAAATATGGAAGTGGGTAATGCAGAGAAGGTGCTGGACGGCGATATAGACGGTTTCATAGAAGCATATCTGATAAGCTGAAGTGCTTGCACCCCTCGTAGCTGTCTCAAAATACGTCGCAGATAGATTTCATAACATGTTAATTCTAAAGTACGATTCAAGGGGAGTTTGAGTTTATGCCTGCATTAAAAAGACTGATAATAACAGCCTTTATGGCCCTGTTTCTGTCTTCATGTGTTCTACCGCATGGTTCCGTTCTTTCATCCTCTCCAGGTTCGGCAAGGGTGGAAGCTCCCGTGGAACACATAGTTGAATCTTCCCAGCCGGTTCAGAACGATCATGAATCCAAACTTGTCGAGGAAAACCTTTCAGAGGAGCCTGCCCCGGGCATGTCATCAGAGGAAAATTCCGCAGAACCAAACGCATCTGAGCAGGTAGATCCGGATGGGAAAAATCACAACCAGAACAACAAGCAGGTAATCATGGATGAGGCCCTTGACTTTTTGAGCCAGGCTCAGCTTCTCTGGGAGAAAGGGGAGATTGAAAAGGCACTGACTATCCTTGACGAGGCATATTCTCTTCTGCTGGACGTAAATGGTGACCCGGAGATTACCTGGCAAAAAGATGATCTTCGCGTCATGATAGCTAAGAAAATAGTGGAAATCTATGCATCGAGAAGTAATGTCGCAGCGGGTTACCAGAGTGAGATACCGCTTGTTATAAATGACGATGTAAAAAAGGCGATAAGGCGTTTTCAGCGCGGTGAACGTAAATTCTTTATTTCTTCATATATGCGCTCCGGCAGGTACCGCCCGATGATATTAAAACAGTTGAAGGACGCGGGACTGCCTGAAGAACTTTCATGGCTCCCGCTTGTTGAAAGCGGCTTTAAGATAAGAGCTCTTTCATCGGCGCGTGCCCTTGGTCTCTGGCAGATAATACCTTCGACCGGGTATATGTACGGGCTCAAACGTGATCACTGGATTGATGAACGTATGGATCCGGAAAAATCCACCAGAGCGGCCATTGCCTACCTGAAGGAACTCCATGGGATATTCGGGGACTGGCTGACAGTCCTGGCCGCGTATAATTGTGGAGAGGGTAGGGTGCTCAGGGCGATATCAAGACAACAGATGAATTATCTTGACAATTTCTGGGATCTTTATCACCAGCTTCCCACGGAGACATCAAACTATGTCCCCCGTTTTCTCGCGACTCTACATATTCTCAAGGATCCTGAGAAATACGGTATAGACCTGAATCGTGAACAAGAAAAATCCGTGCCTTTTGATACTGTTAAGACGGAAAAAAGTGTCAGGCTAAAAGATGTAGCAAAATGGCTCCATACACCGGAAAAAACATTAAATTTCCTCAATTCGGAACTCAGGTATAAAACAACCCCGAATATATATGATCTGAAAATACCGTCCGGAATGAGGAAAAAGCTTGCCTTGATTATAGATAAGATTCCGAAGGCTAAGAGACCGGGCGGAGCAAAGTATACAAGATACAAGGTAAAAAGGGGCGATACACTGTCAGTTCTTTCCAGAAGATACAGAAGTTCGGTGAATGCCATAATGGCAGCTAATCACCTTACCAGTAAACACAGCATCAGAGCGGGCAAGTGGCTGAAAATACCATCCCGGGGCTATGTCTATTCTAAAAGGCCGCAGAAACCAGCGTTCAAAGAAGGAGGCGTGGCGGCATACAGGGTAAAGAAGGGGGATTCTCTCTGGCTCGTCGCAAGACGTTTCGGCACAACCGTCTCGGAGATAAAAAGGTTAAACGGTTTATCGCGAAATAATCTTACCATAGGCCAGGTCATCAGGATAAGAAGCAGTTCCGCGGGGGATAACGCCGTGTCAGCGAAGACCTGCGTCGTAGAGAAGAGGGACACGCTGTCTGCAATAGCATTAAGAAACAGGATTGATCTCGGCAAACTTCTTAAATTGAACGGCTTCAACCGAAACTCCCTCATTTATCCGGGGCAAACGGTAATAGTAAGGTAGGTCAGATAGTGGTACCCGTTTACAGTTACCAGTTGAAAAACAGAGTTTGAAAAAACTGTGAACAGTAAACCGTGAACTGCTTTATTCTACATGATATTTCTTCAGTGCAAAGAAGGTCTCTTTTTCTTTCTCTTTCATCTTTTTGGCTTCCCCCGGTAGTTCGTGATCATATCCCAGGAGATGAAGAACGCCGTGAATTATCAGATAATCAAGTTCATCTTCAAGGGAAAGATCTCCGGCCTCCGCGTCTCTGAGGGCCGTTTCTGTGGATATTATAATATCCCCGAGGATATCGGGATTTACATCTCCGAATTTCCCTTCATTCATTGAAAACGCTATTACATTTGTGGGATAGTTTCTGCCGAGATACTGTCTGTTTATATCGGCTATGCCTGCATTATCCACAAATGTCAGGCTGAGCTCACTGTCTTCACTCTCAAGGATTCTCAGGATTTTGACTGATGAGCGTTTGATTCGCGGAAGATCTATATCGATCACTGTTTGTTTATTGGTTGCCAGAATTTTCATCGGATTTTATTTGGAAGATTGTTTGTAGTCTATCCGGCGATGAAATATGCCGGTTAGTATCCTGGTAAATGTTTCGGCAATCTTTTTCAGATCGCGGAAGGTAAGATCGGATTCGTCGAGTTCTCCTTCTTCCATCACCTCCTTTATTCGGCTGTTTACGAGATTTCCTACCCTTGCGGGTGTTGGATTTGTCAATGTTCTTGAGGAGGCCTCCACAATATCTCCGAGAAGGACAAGTCCTGCTTCTTTATTCTGGGGTTTCGGCCCGGGGTATCGAAAATCGTTTTCCTGGACTGACTGACCGGAAATCTTAGCCTCCTTTTTTGCTTTTTCATAGAAATAGCGCACAATACCTGTCCCATGGTGTTGCCTTATAATATCCTCTATTGTATTTCCCAGATTATGTTCCTTCGCCAGTTCGCGCCCATCCTTGACATGAGAAAGGATAACGAGGCTGCTCATCTGCGGGGAAAGATCATCGTGTACATTTTTCCAGTTGGGTTGATTTTCTATAAAATACTGGGGTTTCTTCATCTTCCCTATATCATGATAATAGGCACTTACCTTGGCCAGCAGAGAATTCGCACCGATCTCTTCCGCGGCCGCCTCTACCAGAGATGCCACAATAACGCTGTGGTGATATGTTCCGGGAGCTGCCATGAGCAATTCCTGGAATATCGGTTGATTCAAATTGGCCAATTCAAGGAGTTTTATGTCTGTGGTATAACCAAAGAGAGATTCAAAGAGAGGAACGAGACCGGAGACGATAAACCCTGATAAAATACCACCTGCGAGCCCCATGGCCAGCGTTAAGAGTGTCTCAATCACAAAGAGCTTACCGGAGAGCAGAAAAAGGCAGACTATGGTTCCCATATTGACCACGCCTACCAGCAGACCGGTTTTAAAAAATGCCGAACGCCGTTCGCAACGGATTATATAATGCACCGCAACTGCGCTTCCAATAAGAGAAAGGAGAAATATCGACATCTTATCCTGGAACAAAAAAACTACCACGAAGGAAGAAAATACTGAAAATATCAAACCCTCGTTCCTGCCAATAAGAATTGCGACGAGCATGGTGCCTACGGTGAATGGTATAGCGTAAACACAGATGGATGAAAAGGCAAGTTTATAGGTTAGATTTACGGAGTCGCATATGAATATGCCCGCTTTTACCAGAATTATTTGAAGGATCACGACAATGCCTATGAATAAGAGGTCGGTAGTCGCTGTCTTTGATAGCCTGAATCGCGAGCTGGCCATGCGGTAAAAAACAACAGACAAAAGCATTATTGTAAGAAATATGCCTGAAAATATGGAGACATCTATAAACTTGTTTCCCTCTTGCCCCTTATAAAACGAAATAAGCTTATCGAGATCCTCAGGAGTTACTTTTTCGCCTTCCCTAATGATCATTTCGTTCTTCTGAAGTTCGTACAGTACAGGTTTTGCCTCATCTGAGACGGTTTGTTTTCTTTTTTCTGTCTCGTTTTTGGCAAAGGTGAGATTCGGGCTCACAGCTTTTTTGGCAAGTGATATTACAATGTTGTCAGCTTTTTTGGTCTTGAATATCACCTTCGCGTTTTCACGTATGATAGAATTTATTTTTCCTGCGTCCAGTATCAACGACAGGTCATCCAGTTCCTTTTCCTCCTGGCTCTCTATGTCACGTATTATTATGCCCTTATTTTTGTTGAGACTCAGAATATCCTTATTACCGATCAACCTGTCACCGTAGGTATAATTAACAAGTTTTACAATGTCGTCACGCACCTCAATTGGAAACCCCTTCTTGTTAAGTGCTTTAAACTCCGAGGTTGTAAGGGTTATTCCTGATACATCTTCGAATGTCTTCTTTGTCTTTTCGGCGGATAATTTCCCATTATCAGGTGATTTGGATTTTTCTTCTGGATTTTCCCCCATGTCGAGAAATGCTTTTGACATGGCTGTCGCAATCTTTGCGGGCATGTCACTGTCATAATCGTATACAGATCTTGTGCTTTCGACAGCTTCCACCCTTTTCTGCTCCGTGGCCGCTCTGTCTACTACGAGGAAGTCGCGATCTGCCTGTATATCCTTTGTAATAATCGACCCGACTTTGTATTCGGGAGGAGCCATCTGAAGAATTTGTGGATAAAGTGTGATGGCCAGAATCAGACTCATGGAAAACGCTATGGCATGTTTCCAGGAAATGTTTTCGCTGACAAGCCTGTGAACGGACTTGATTGGCGCGTTCCCATTATTCTTTCCGTTTTGAGGGGGTTTTTTTATAGCCATGGATTTATATTTTTTGCTGATTACTCAATATCTACTGTAGCTTTCTTTCTGTCAAGGTGATTATATGCCCGTATAATTTCCTGAACGAGACGGTGTCTTACCACATCTATCTCTGAAAAGTAAACAAAACGGATTCCCTCCACCCCTTTCAGAAGACTCTCTATCTCTACCAAACCTGAAACCTTACCAGGAGGAAGGTCCGTCTGAGTTACGTCACCGGTTATGACTGTTTTTGAACCAAAGCCGAGTCTCGTGAGAAACATCTTCATCTGTTCCGAAGAGGTATTCTGGGCCTCATCCAGGATTATAAAAGAATCATTTAAGGTCCTTCCTCTCATGAACGCGAGGGGAGCCACTTCGATTATTCCCTTGCTTATCAACGCAGACGCCCTTTCAAAGTCCATCATGTCGTAGAGAGCATCATATACAGGTCTCAAGTAGGGATTGACCTTTTCCGATAGATCACCCGGGAGGAATCCAAGTCGTTCTCCAGCCTCTACAGCGGGTCTAGTGAGTATTATCCGGTTCACACTTTTTTCGAGGAGCGCTCCAACGGCCATAGCCATGGCAAGATATGTCTTGCCTGTTCCCGCAGGGCCTATACCGAAAACCATATCGTATGTTCTGATAGAATCTATATAGAATTTCTGCGCCATGCTTTTGGGGGCAATTACCTTCTTTTTCGACGATATAAAAACAGTGTCAAGAAAAATCGTCTCAAGATTGGTAGAACCGTTTTTTGAAAGTATTCTGTGAGCGTAATCTATGTCGGCGGGATAAACGGGGTAGCCTTTCTCAATGATACCATATAGCTGGGCCAAAAGGTTTTTGACAAGATCGCAGTCGTGTGTCTCTCCTGATATGAACACAGTGCGTCCCCTGGCGTTAAGCTTTACTCTCCCCAGCTTCTCAACAGCCTTGCGGTTTCTGTCATATTCTCCCAGCAGTATTTTCAGCTTGTCATTGTCCGGGAAGGTTATCTCTCTGGCAGAAACATTTTGATAGGTTTTTGTTTTCAAATAATACACAACCTGCCTGCATGATTTTTTTATTTTACCACACCTTAGATGCATATCCAACAGGTATTGTTTGAACTGTTTGAACCTTATAAAACAATATCACTATCTCCAACAACCACGTCGCCATGGACGCGAGCTGTCACCGGGAAAGATACAGGACCCAATCAGAAACTCGACAAGGTATCTCCGAATAGATTGAGGTATTCTACAACAGAATCAAGAGACATTCATCTCAGAATTATGTTTATCCTGTTGACTTTGGCAGGCTGTTTATGGCAGCTTAACCAAGTGTCTGTTATTCAGGGGTTGGGAAAACGCGGTTCTATGTCAAAAAAACTTAAATTTGCCATTATTACATCAAAGCCATTCCTGTCTTTCATTTACTGGTTCATACGAATTTATTCTGCCACGTTTCGTCTCACCGTTGAAAATGAAGACCGATGGCTTGATCATATCGATAACGGTGGCAGGGTACTTCTCTGTGCCTGGCATCAGCAATTTTTTTCTGCAATCCGCCACTTTAAAAAATACAGTAAATACGAACCCGGTCTCATGATCAGCAGAAGTACGGATGGAGAGTTTATTGCCGGAGTAGCAAACAGGACGGGGTGGTACACCATGCGCGGATCTTCATCAAAAGGTGGTCGCTCGGCGCTAAGTAGAATGATTCTCAAGTTAAAGGAAACGGGACTTGCGGCCCATATCGTAGACGGCCCGAGAGGGCCTGCGGGAATTGTAAAACCCGGAGTAATTCGTCTGGCATCCGCCGCGAATGCAGCCATCGTGCCTTTTTATGCAAGTGCCGATAGAGTCTGGTATTTCAGAAGCTGGGATAGATTCATGCTTCCCAAACCCTTTGCTAGGGTAACTCTTCGATTCGGTGATATGATTTCGTATCCAACTCTGGAAGCGAAAGGGGATTTCGAACACCAGAGAATTTCTCTGCAAAAAATCATGCGTCCCTCAATCCATCTCGAAACTCCATAACCGGCAGAGGAATATCGTTGCCCCATTAGTTCTCTGCCTGATTTGTCTATTTAAAGATCTGTGTCGATAACTATTGATTACAGCTCTTCCCACCGCAGGAAGGCGGTCAGGTAGATCCCCACGCTGATCTGGGATTCCGGGATGTCTTTGAAGCGTGCCAGCATTTCTCTGTAGGCCTCAAGCTGTGGACGGTATAATTTCCTCTCATGGGAAACAAATGCCTCTATCGGCTCGCTGTCTTCCGGTCGTGATGTCTTGAAGTCACAGATCCACCAGGTATCTTCATTAAACGCCGCGAGATCGATAATGCCGGAACGTACACGCCCTTCATTGGTCGCGTCTTCTATTTCCCATTCGCTTCTTGTTTCATACGATTCCATCAGCCGAATGATAAAAGGGTCGGCAAGTGTCTTTCCGGCTTCTTCCAGGATTTCGGCAGCTGTCTTGTCCGCGCGGTCTTGTCCGACGCCTTCGGCCTGCAGTGCGCACGCTACCGCCTTTGCCGTAGGGAGCACCCTTCCGCGTATGCCGGTTCTAATGATCGCGTGCATGATAGTTCCCCTTGTCCGGTTAAACGCGGCTTCGTCATCAGAAAGTTTCTCCTCCGCGCGCAGCGCATCGTCCACCATTGAAGATGGGGACTTTGCCATTATGCAGGCGGGTCTTTCCGGATGAAGAATACAGGGCTCGGGAAGGATACATTCGTCAACAGTCTTATTCGGCGGCAGGGAAGGGGATGTAGGGTTGATTTCTATGGGAATATGTCTTCCGGCGGACACGCTGTCGATATCGGCACCGCTGATGCCCTCATGCTCCATGACCCATTCGAGAACATTCTTTTTGCCGGTCGCGAGTGTGGTGTCATCCTTCAGCTTCGCGATGCCGCTCATAAACAGTGTCTCTTTCGCCCGCGTAACTCCCACATAGAAGAGTCGTTTTGCTTCGCCCCATCGGCGATTTTTCTGAAACTTCTTCAACAGGTCAAAAATCGGAGAGGAGTGGTCATTTCTCCGATCCTTTCCCATGGTGATGATACACTCTTTATTGCCTCCCGGGACACGTTCCATCAGGTAGGGAGGAGATGTTGCCGGGATTCCGGAAAGGGGTTTCCAGTCCATAAATGGAAGAAATACGAAATCAAATTCGAGTCCCTTGGCCATATGAATGGTCATCATCTGAACGGGGGAGCGGGACGTGGCTGGATCGGCGGGCTCATAAAAGGAGTCTATCGTGGCCTTCACATATTGGAGGGTTTTCAGAGGCGTGCCCTGGTGAGCGTTTTCCAGTATTTCGAGAAACCGCATGCAGTTCGCGACCCCTGCCATGCCGTACCTGGATGCCGTTTTCCGGGGGCCATCAAGGTCTTCCCAGAAGGATCTTACGGTTGTGCCCAGAGAATCGCGTCCCACCCGGCGTGACGCGTTTTCTATCGCCTTTGTGAGGTTCTCCATGCCGGGGTGAAGCTGGGCAGTCAGAAGGATCTTATCCATCCAGCTCTCCGGCTCCTGCAGGGCGGTTTCGTACAGGAGATTCGTGTCGAACCATGACCAGGGCGACCGCAGGATGGACGCCCAGGCAAGATCGTCATGTGGGTTAGCCATCAGTTCAGCGATTTTAATAAGGTGCATTACCTCCGGCCGCTGCGCAAGACCGAGTCCTGCCCGTACCTGAACAGGGATGCTTTCATTTTTGAAGGCCCGGAGATAACGGCTGATCCGGTTTCTGGTGAAGAGGAGTATCGCGATGGACCTGTCGTTGCCGGTCTTTCGCATGATATCCCTGACCTTTCCGGCAAGCCACGCAGCCTCACAGTCCTTTGCCTTTTCATTATCGTTATCGGCAAACAGACTGAGCGATATCGTGCCTCCGTCCTCCTTCTCGCTATATGCTTCCGAGGGGCTGAAGGGAACTTCGTCGGCATCGGAATCCGGATCTTTCATTACTGTCTCGCCGAACAGATCGTTGGTCCATTCAACCAGTTTCTTCACGGAGCGGAAATTTGTTGTCAGCCGATGCGCGTCAAGGGGAATCATAACCCCTCCTGAAGCGGGGATTCCCGCTTTTGCCCCCATAAAGAGGCTAACCTCCGCGTTCCTGAAGGAATAGATCGACTGCTTGGGATCTCCCACAATAAAGACGGTTCTTCCGTCTCCGGGAGACCAGCCACCGCACAGTCGGCTTACAAGATCCCACTGGGCGCGATTTGTATCCTGAAATTCATCCACCAGGAGGTGCTGTATCCGGTGATCGAGATAGAGCTGAATCTCCGAGGGATTGCTCTCGCTCAGTGCCTTGAGCGCAGCCTGTTCCAGACCGGCGAAATCAACGACGTGCCTCTCTTTGCAGATGATTTCGTAACGGTTTGTGATATCCGCCGCGGTGACGATAAAATCCGCGAGAACATTCATGTCCGACTCGATATCGTCAGGGGAGGGGAGGAGTTTGATTTCAGCGAGCGCGGCGGCGCAAGGGTTGCCCATGGAAGTTATCATCTCTCCCCATTCGGTCTTGCTGAAATTTTTGTAGAATCCGTTCGCGGGGCCAAACCGTTTTAACGCGGTTCCAGTCTTCGTGGTGAGCGCATTTGCTATTGTCTGCCATGAAGAGAGGTCTTCCCAGGTGCCCCCCGGCAGAGATGCGGGAAGGACTACCCCCATATCTGCCTTATGCTTTGTGAGATGGACGGTCAGGTCGCTCCAGCACTGCCCCATCTCCGTTTTCTTAAAGCAGTCTACAAGGGCACAGAGACGGCTTTCGACGTAGACACGCAGCCGTTTGTTAAGGATCGCCGGAAGCTTCGAAACCCCCTGTCCGCCTGCCTGCCTGATGATTTCTATCAGGTCTCTAAATCTTCCTCTGTTTTTTATGATATCTCGGAATTCTTCGGAGATGCTGTTCCAGTTGTTGTTATAATAGAGAAGCCTGTTTTCAAATGCCTTTCTCCTGTTGTCGGTCTCGGGGTATGCGAAAAATCCCTTCAGGGCGGCATGGACGGTTTCTTCTATCAGGATGGCCTGCTCGTTCTCGTCAATAATTTCAAAATCGGGCGCGACACCGGCTTCAAGGGGCGCGCGCCTGGCTATGTGACTGCAGAAACCGTGGAAGGTCATGATATTGAGAGTGTCCGAAGAGGTGAGGAGGTGCGCTTTGTCCTTGTGTGCGCGAAGCGCTCTTTCAGCTAACGCTGTCATTTCGCCGTCGGGATCGTTCGCGGACGGCCTGCCGCTCAGAAAGCCCGTTATGCGCTGGCGCATCTCTCCAGCCGCCTTCTCGGTGAAGGTGATAGCCAGAATTTCCGCCGGGTCACGAACCTCTCCCAGCAGCTTGAGAAAACGTTTGGTAAGGAGTAGCGTCTTGCCGGACCCCGCGGGGGATTCCACGTGATGCGACCGGCTCGTATCGAGAGCGGCGGTTCGCTGTCCGGCATCATTCGGTTTCTTCATTGGTTTCCTCTTCCATTCCCGCTCTTTGCGTGCCTCGTACTCCCGTTCTGCACAGGGTTATAACCGGACATTTCTCGCAGGTCTTGTAGCGGTCGGTTACTTCCGAGACAGGGAAGGGCTCGGCGCGAAAATCTCCCGATCCAAGCATCTTCCCCAGTTTTGCAATGGCCTTCGCCCAATTCTCCAGGGATGATTCGATTCCCTTGATCGAGAAAATCCTGATATTGCCGGATGACTTGAGCTGTATATATCCAGCTGAAAAGGGCGTATCCGAATCGATATATGACTCCAGTGCAGGGATGTGCCCATCCAAAAGAGCCAGGAGATAGATGACAAGCTGAGGCTCTTTCATACGTGTCACAATATCCGCCACGGAGGGACATTTGCCCGTTTTGTAGTCCCAGAGGAGAACACCCGCGTCTTTGCTGAAGTCCACACGGTCTATCCTTCCCTTCAGAGAGAAAGGCAGGCCGGCGACCCTGAGGGTATCGAACGCGCTTTCCTCCGTGACGCACCGCCATCCCTCCCGGCAGCGTTCGATTTCGCGGTCAAGCCAGTCCGTGAGCATGCCGCCTTCGGAATTACCTTTTGAACCCATCCACCGCCTGCGCTCGACCTGCCAGTGAGGGCTGCCGGCTACTGCGCGCAACTCTTCATCTACACACTCCGACAGCATCGCCCGCGCGCTGGGCTCAACATCTTTTCTGCCGAGGTCCAGGCCGCCCTCCCTCAATTTTTGTGTGAACAGGGCCAGTACCCTGTGAATCCGGGTTCCCTTTTCGCGGGGGGAGGCATCCGGCTCTATTTCTTCCAGTGATTCTATATTCAGAATGCCTTCGACAAAGAAGCGGTACGGACAGATGACCGCCTTCTGGAAACGGCTTACCGAGACGGTCTCAGGGATGTTGTCAATGCCTATAAGCGGGTCCACCGGAGGATCAGGTGAGATTCCCTCATGTAGTCCTTTATATGCACCGCGGAGCCATCCAGTCCTCAGCCATGCCGGGTCAGGGACATTCCAGATATCGATGGACCTCTTCTCTTCATTGCCAGGCCAGAAAGGTGAGGGTGAGAGGGGTTTCAGGTCTTCCTGCTCCGCCCGGAGAAGAGTGATGTCCGGCGCGAGGGACAGTAAATGGTCAAAAGCTCTTTTTGCGAATTCGTACTGGCTCTGCGCTGTGCCTCCCTGTACCATTTTCCGCTCCGCAGAATCGAGAAGAGGGAGAGGGCGCGCCGGCCCCGGAAGCGACCGGTCATCCATGCCGAGGACGTACACCTTGTCGAAATCGAGGCCGCGAGATTCGATAATCCCCATAATCTGTATGCCGGCATCTTCCGCTGTGCCGATCTGTACCACCTTGTGGCACGCAAGATGAGTCAGCCATGCCGAGAACTCGTGGCCATCCATTCGCGTTTCGGACAGGTGCCGGTCGATCTCTCCCATGATCTCGTCGAGACCCCTCCTGTCCACGGCATCTTTTTCACCCGATTCAACGGGGAAACCGAGGCGGGCCCACAATTCCCTGAGCCGCCCTGTCCAGAAGACGCCTTTCCTCTTTTGGGATATATCTATCGCGCAGAAGGCGGAAAGATGTTCCCGGCTGTCTGAGGGGATGAGATAGTATATACGCGGATTCTCCTTTTTCAGTGTGCGCAGAAGATTATCAAGGCCATAGTCGACAGAGAGTCTTCTCCATACAATATCGGCCCGCGCGATCTCATGGCGTTTCCCCTGCCGGCATTTATAGTAGGGAGAGAGGAGAAGAGAGAGGAACAGCTCGCGGGGTTGCCCCTCGAGGACAAATCGCAGGGGGAGCAGGGCCGCGTTCATCAGATGTGTTTCGAGGAGTGGAACACCCTTCGTCATGTTAAACCAGTGAAAACCATGGGGTGGAGTCTCTGCCGTGACGTCCCTGAGACTCCTCTCCAGTGTCTTCGCGTATCTGTCCATATCGGGCACGATCACCCCTATCCTGTGAAGAGGAATTGTCTGGGCGTCTTGCGCGAGACGATTAATCAGATACACGACCTCCTGTTCGGGAGAGGGGAGGGCCAGGGCCTCGATTATTCCCTCTCTTCGCGCCGGGTGATTCACATACTCAACATTGGATCTTTCCTCAAGCGTCATGAATAGTTCGCGTTCTACAGGGGCGGGCGATTCAAAACCGGCCAGTGAGATCCTGTCCGGGCATGCGATACTGCCTTCAAATATTAACCGGCGCAGCAAAACCGGAAGGCGTGACGGGTGAAAGAGACTCTTGGATTTGAGCGATTCTCTAAATACCCCGCTTATCTCTCTTCGCCATTCAACGAGCGGCGTGGAGGGAAAACCGGTCGCAGGATCAAGTCCGTGACGCACCATAATGCCGTAATTTTCATCGAGAATAGCGCAGAGGTTTGTATCCACGGTAAGGGAAGAAGGGGGCACGATCCTGCCTGCCAGTTTCTTCCAGAGATTCATTCTGTACAGATCGGGTGCGGGTATCTCTTCAGGCCAGGATTCCATCCATGTTCGATCAAGCCAGGCATTAAGACTCATTGCGCGCAGAGATTCCCAACCACGCTTTCCCTCACTTATGCACTGCAGGCGAAAATGCCGGCGCAGATTGCGCGACAGCCTCCCTGTGGAAGTCAGATACAGACGATCATGGCTCATGTTGATCATGGATAGTGACGTATTTGTAACAGGTTAGGATTAGCTACCTCTGCCATCAAGGCTTCTGCAGGGCAGCTTAAAGTCGAATTCACCCTCTCTTAAACCGGCTGCGCGCCCCCGCCGAAAAGAGAAAACAACAGCACGAGAATCAAGAGTTGGATGACCCAGCCGATTATACACACACCTACAGCCCGCGGTGTGCTTGTATAATCAAGGGCCTGCCTGACTGCGATCACCATTGCCACCAGCATCCAGAGTGATGCTATTACGAAGATCACTCCTCCCAGCCCCGGAATAATCCCTAAGATTCGAATCAATCCGGGAGAGCTCGCAAAACCGATAGTGCGCAGCAGCTCGCCGGGATCTGACTGAGTCTGCGATTCAGGAAGAAGTTTTGTGCCGATGAAATATGTGAGATAAGCCCAGATATACCATCCTGCAAGGGCCGCTATTGTTCCCATCAGAAGCCCGCCGAGCCCTCCTGTCCCAATACCCCCTATGCCGGCTGCCAGACTGGAAAGGACGACAACTGCCATCGCCTGGCCCATTGCCCCCTTGTCGGCCTCAACTTCTTCATACAGGTTGACATCCAATTTGGCAGCACGAATGATACGGTCCTGAAAACTGTTCATGATATCTCCTGGGTAACTTTCACTATTTTGCCTGTTTGTATAATTGAAGCTCCCCGCAATAAATTGCGGAAAACATCCGATTGTTAAGGAATCATACACCCTGAAAATATTTTGTCAAGGGATTTTATATAGAGATTTTCTATAGTTGAAGATTTGTGTCGATAATTGGTCTGCAGTTCTCGTAAAAACGGAAAGACCGAAATACCGGTTATCGAAGCTTTTTTTGACAAACGGAAGGAGAGATATTAGTTTATGAAAAAGAAAAAAGAAGGTGAAAAAATAAGAGGTCTCCATGTATGACAGAAAATAATGACTATAAAACCCATATTGAGAAGCTCAAACGGTATTCTTTTGACATCGGAATGTATCGACCTCCGAGTGAGGGAGGAAGTTTTTCTCTGCTTCTTCGGTTTACCCGGAACTGTCCCTGGAACAAGTGCACATTTTGTGGAATGTACAAGCGTCACAAGTTTGTCTATCGGTCGGTAGAGGAAATAAAGGCCGATATTGATTCGGTGAAGGCAATCATTGACGAGATATCGGCAGTTTCACGGAAACTCGGGTATGGAGGGCAGGCAGACAGAGATGTGGCGATGGCCATTCTGAGAGCCGACCCGTCATTCCATGTCAATCAATGTTTGATCTCCGTCTTTAACTGGATCGCTTCAGGAGCCGGAACGGTTTTCGTTCAGGATGCCAACAGTATGATCATGCGACCGCCGGAATTTGTAGAGGCCCTGAAATATCTCAGGGAGAAGCTTCCCACGCTGATACGCGTGACTACCTACGCACGATCAAAAACACTTGCACAGAGAAGACCCGAGGAGTTGAAAGAGATCTGTGAGGCCGGTCTGACCCGCATCCACGTTGGGCTCGAAACGGGAGACGATGAACTGTTACAAATAGTTCGAAAGGGCGTGACTGCCGATGAGCAGATCGAGGGCGGGAAAAAGGCCATAGACGCGGGTTTTCAGTTGTCGGAGTACTGGATGCCTGATTTGGGAGGACGGGAACGGTGGCGGCAGCATGCGGAAAATACAGCCCGTGTCCTCACAGCAATCAATCCGCACTATATCCGTTCAAGACCATTCGTGCCGTGGAAGGGTACACCCATTTGTGAGAATTATGAACGTGGTGACCTGCACCTGTCATCTCCTCATGAACGACTCGAAGAGATACAGCTTATGATTCAAAACCTTGATGTAACATCCAGAGTCTGTTTCGATCACGCAATGAATTCCTGGGTCGACAGACGAGGCGATTTCCTTTTCAGGCAGGATTACGAAGGATACAAATTTCCCGAAGAAAAACCAATGCTTCTGGATAGAATTCAAGAGGGCCTCGATGTCGATGAATCCACACATACGCATGTGAAAGACATCATGGGCGTACGGTCTCTATAAGGTAGCGTACTGCGCACCTGCCGGCTTTTTCCACGATTTTGGAAGATCGCTGGCAGGCGGGTTGTGAAGACTGTACTGAAGATCTCGTAATCAGGTGCTGTAGTCCTACTTATATCCGGAAGAAGCCCAGTCTCCCTGCAGGTAACCGGGCAGGGCATCTTCTTTCATCCCCTGGAAACTGCACAGAATGGGACAGGTCTCGCAGGGAGGTTTTATCCCCGGCAGTGGCGGTTCTCCCTTGATATCTTCGATATAATCGCAGCACTGATTCACTTCTTCTTCGTTGCCCTCGACGATTATGCTTACGGCTCCTTCTGCCCCGCCGTATCCGCCCGACGCGAAATGGACGGCCTCCACATCAAAGAGCTCTCCCAGGGCATCCAGCTCGGTATAGGCCATGCCATCGGTAACGCACACCATTCCGACAGGAGCGCCTATGCTCCGTTCAATAGTGTGCAGTCCTCCCATTCGGGATGCTTCTTCGACGGACAGAATCATCTTTTCAAGGCCCACTGGATAGATGATTGTTGCTCCCCGGACCTTCATGGACAGGTAGAACTGGCCCATGGTGCCCCCCATGGGATTTGCCATGGCGACACCGACATGTCCCGTGTGATCAAGGGCATTGGCTCCCTTTAACAGGATGTCCCCCGGCCCCAGCTCGTCTATCACCGTGGATGGTTCCACATCCAGCAACTGATTCTTGTAAAACGTAACAGGTTGCAGGCGAACACCCTGAAGGAGCGCGCAGGTTATCCCCTTGATGACCTGCCCGGCGACATATTTTTCCTTCTCTATGGATTTTCCCAGGAGCTCCTCGACGATGTACGCGTTTGTCGACCCGCGCCCCACCATCAGATATCCTTCTTCCCTGGCCTGCTGTATCTCGGGGATCGAAACGATGCCCCTTGCGATCAGCCGTTTCGATTCCGCCGGTGTCAATGTAAATAATGCCTGCATAAGTATATCCTCCTTTTTTATTGCTACTTGCACGAGCTCCACCCCGTATATGCACCCTTTAAAAAGCGTATAATGCCACAAATCAATACCCATGAAAAGACATCTTTTGCATAGATTTCAATATGCCATATTACACCAGGATTGTGCAGGATCTTCTTGCAAAGGTATCGGTAACGAGTTAAGAAAACCTTTATTGTTATGATCGGTTCGGGAGGTCCCTTTTGTGAAGCTCATACTGATACGTCATGGTCAGACATTATGGAATCGAGAAAAACGGGTGCAGGGTGTGAGTGACATCGAGCTCAGTAACCGTGGCAGTGCTCAGGCGGACTGTCTCGCGCGGTCATTGCGGAATGAAGAGATCGACACGATCATATCAAGTCCCCTGAAACGGGCGATACAGACGGCCGAAGCCATCAACCGTTTTCACCATCTTCCGATCGAACATGAGGAAGACCTGATGGAACTCAACATGGGGGATTTCGAAGGGATGGCCTTTCAGGAGATGATGAGAAACCACGGAGACTTGCTGGAACGATGGATCAAAGATCCCTCGTCAGTAGTTATGCCGGGGGGCGAATCCCTTGCCGAACTTCAGGAACGGGCCTGGGGTGTCGTAGAGCGCATTACCGGGAAATCGGGCACGATTCTCCTCGCGGCACATAACTTTACCATAATGACTATTCTCTGCAAGATCAAAGAGTTAAATCTATCACATGTCAGTCAGGTCCACGTGGATGTGGCGTCCAAAACGCTTGTAGAATTCAAGAACGGCAAGGGGACTGTTATTTTTTTCAACGATGTCGATCACCTGGCAGGCTGCGAGAACGTCATGGATTAAGCGCTCAGGTGCCATGCGTTATACTGAATCTACCATGCTCCCGGTGAGTTAGCATCGTTTACTCGTGTTTTACTCCGCCATACTTTTCTGTTGAATTTCTCGTTTCTTCTGTTAACATGTAATCGGTCACTTGAGTTCTGCCATTCTGGAAAAAATAACTTGTATAAGGCTTGAAAGGAGAATCTCATGTCAAACGATGAAAAGTGGAAAGTGCACAATCCCAAGGGTACCAGGCGCGTGGTTGTCACCAAGAAATTGCCGGGTGTAAGATGGCTGGAGATCCTGACGCGATCCGGCTGCAGGGTGGATGTCAGCACATCAACAAGCATCCTGAGCATTGACGAGATTACCTCCGCGATGGGCGACAACTGCTCTGGGGTTATAGGGCAGCTGACTGAGGCTTGGGGAGAAGAGCTTTTCTCCGCCCTTGAAAATGCAGGGGGGAAGATCTACAGCAATTATGCTGTGGGTTACAACAACGTGGACGTCGAGGCCGCTACAAGGCACGGTATCTGCGTAGGGAATACTCCAGGTGTGTTGACTGAAACCACCGCGGAGATGACTGTAGCCCTGACATTCTCGGCGGCGCGCAGGGTGGTGGAGGCTGACAGGTTTACACGCGAAGGAAAGTTCATAAGCTGGCTTCCAACCATGTTTCTCGGAGAACTTCTCTATGGAAAGACTGTTGGCGTTATAGGCGCGGGACGTATCGGCGCCGCTTACGCACGCATGATGGTCGAGGGGCACAAGATGAATCTTGTTTATTATGATTTGTACCGGAACAGCGCCCTTGAAGATTATGTGGCTGCTTATGCAGATTTTTTGAAGTCACGTGGTGAACAACCGGTTGCATGCAGACGGGCGGAAAATGTGGAAGATGTGCTTCAGACAGCCGACCTTGTGAGCCTGCATCCGGTGCTCGATGAAACCACACGCCATTTGATAAATGCCGAGCGCCTGAAACTTATGAAAAAGAACGCGATCCTGATTAACGCGAGCAGAGGGCCGTTGATCGATGAGGAGGCCCTCGTGAAGCACTGCCGGAATAATCCGGACTTTCGGGCGGGGCTTGATGTCTTTGAGGATGAGCCGGAGATGAAGCCGGGTTTGAGCAAGCTTGACAATGTGGTAATCGTGCCCCATCTCGGTTCAGCGACCATCTGGACGAGGCAGAGTATGGCCATTCTTGCGGCCGGAAACGTGGCGGGGATACTGATGGGGTATCCGGCGTGGAAGGAAGAAAATGTTTTGCCCTTCCTGGAGGATGACCCTCCTGAAGCGGCTCCCAGTATTGTCAATTCAGAAGAGATGGGTGTTCCGGAATATGCCGGGTAAAAGGAGAAGATCATGAAAATCGCAGACAGGATAGAGCGTTTGGGGGTTGAAACCGCCTTTGCCGTTTCCGCCGAGGCGGCCGCTTTCGCGGCGGAGGGCAACAAGGTATATCCCTTTCATCTGGGTGATATGAACATGATAACACCTTCCAACATTATGGACGCGGCTGAAAAGGCAATGCGGGGAGGGAAGACAGGCTATTGTCCGAACGCGGGGATACCGCAATTGCGTGAGCTGCTGGCTGATGATGTCAGCAAATCACATGGGATCAATTATGCCATGGAAAATGTGTCCATCCAGCCGGGCGGAAAGTCGGTCATAGGCAAGTTTCTGCTGGCGCTTATGAATCCGGGCGATGAGGTGCTTTACCCTAATCCCGGTTATCCCATTTATGAATCACAGATAGAGTTTCAGGGGGGCAGGGCACTGCCTTATGGATATATTGAAGGGAAGGAAAACTTCGAGCTGGATATGGATGCCATCGAAGGGCAGATAACCCCGCGTACGAGAATACTTATATTCAACGACTGGCAGAATCCCACCGGCGCGGAATGTTCCCCGCAAGAGCTTGAAAAACTTGCTGAACTGGCTATGAAACATGATCTCTATGTACTCTGCGACGAGGCCTATTTTGATGTTCGCTACGAAGGAAAGAGTACTTCTCTGGCATCTATCCCCGGCATGGCCGAAAGGTGTGTAATCCTTTACAGTTTCTCCAAGAGATTTGCCATGACCGGGTGGCGGTTGGGGGCAGCCATCGGACCCGGAGACGTCATTGAGGTAATCACCAAGCTCAACGTCAATGATGAATCCTGCTCGAATCACTTCATACAGTATGCCGGTATGGAAGGACTCACGGGAGATCAGACAGAGGTCAGACAGATACTGAACACCCTCAGGGAAAGGAGAGACGTAGCCGCAGATATTCTCAATTCCATAGAGGGGGTACGCTGTTTCCGGCCGAACGTGACGTTCTATCTGTATCCTAACGTTACAGGGGCGATGGAACGGAAAGGGATTAAAGATCTCGAAAAATTCCGCAAAGCCCTGTTACATGAAACCGGCGTGTCGGTGTGCACCCGGCTGCATTTCGGGCGCGCCCTGGAAGGTGAGAAGGACTTTTATATACGTCTGGCATATTCAGGGATTAATATCGATGAAATCAGAGAAGGTCTTGGCAGATTGAAGGCATTTATTGAGGGATAATTTATTGGAGAGTGCTTATGTATGGAAAAATTCGTGAAGAATTGAGCACGCAGTTGAAAGAGCTTGTAAAAACAGGCCTCTACAAGAAGGAGCGTCATATAGCTTCACCTCAAAGGGCGCGGATAATGGTGAATGGCGCGGAGGTTTTGAACCTCTGTGCCAACAACTATCTCGGTCTGGCGGACAATCCGGACATCATTGAGGCCGCCAAGGCCGGACTTGATGCCCGCGGTTTCGGGATGGCCTCGGTGCGCTTTATATGCGGCACACAGGATATTCACAGCGAACTGGAGGAAAAGATCAGTGCCTTCCTCGGAACGGAAGATACCATCCTCTACAGCTCCTGTTTTGACGCCAATGGCGGTCTCTTTGAAGCACTTCTGGGACCGGAGGATGCAATCATTTCCGATGTGCTGAATCACGCTTCGATAATTGACGGCATTCGTCTGTGCAGGGCAACCAGGTACCGCTACGCGCACGCCGATATGAAGGATCTGGAGAAACGTCTCAAAGAGGCGCGGGAAGCGAATACAAGGATGATAGCCACTGACGGTGTCTTCAGCATGGATGGAGATCTCGCCAGACTGGACGAGATATGCGCTCTGGCCGAAAAATACGATGCCCTTGTCATGGTGGACGACAGCCATGCTACGGGATTTGTCGGGCCTACGGGGCGTGGAACACCTGAATATTTCCATGTTCAGGATCGTGTGGATATCATCACGTCAACTCTCGGCAAGGCTATGGGAGGAGCGTCCGGCGGGTTTACGACGGGCCGCGCCGATATGATATCGATGCTGAGACAGAGATCGCGCCCATACCTTTTCTCGAATTCGGTTGCGCCTCCGATAGTGTCTGCCGCCATCAAGACCCTGGAACTGCTGGAAAACACCGGAAAGGCCAGAGAAAAGTTGAGATCAAACACGAGCTTCTTCCGCGGGGAGATTGTCAAACTGGGATTCAGTATAAAACCCGGTGACCATCCTATTATTCCTGTTATGCTGGGAGATGCCGTGCTGGCACAGAGTATGGCTGCCGGGCTCCTTGAAGAAGGGGTGTATGTAACGGGATTTCTGTATCCGGTGGTCCCGAAGGGAGAAGCCAGGATCAGGGTACAGATGTCCGCGGTTCACAGTGAGTCCGATCTCAGATTCGCGCTTGAAAAATTTGCGAAGGTGGGGCGGGAACTGGGAGCGTTGATCTAAAGTCTGTCATAGGGGGTGTTGATTATGGATATGATGAAAGCTCTGGTGAAGGCCAAGGCGGAGCCGGGTCTCTGGCTGGATGAGGTCCCGGTACCCGAGGTTGGTATCAACGATGTCTTGATAAAAATATACAGAACTGCAATCTGTGGCACCGATGTACACATTTATAACTGGAATGAATGGGCAAGAAAGACGATTCCCGTGCCCATGCACATAGGCCATGAATTTGTCGGAAAGGTGGAGGAGATCGGCGCTAATGTGCATGACTTCAAACCTGGGGATATCGTTTCCGGCGAAGGACATCTTGTCTGCGGTCACTGTCGCAACTGCCTGGCGGGCAGGCGGCACCTCTGCATGAACACAAGCGGCGTCGGTGTGAACAGGGCAGGGGCCTTTGCCGAGTATCTCAGCATCCCGGTGACCAATGTCTGGTACTGCGATCCCGATATACCGATGGACATACTCTCCTGCTTCGATCCTCTGGGCAATGCCACGCATACTGCGCTTTCATTTGACCTTCTGGGTGAGGATATCCTGATAACAGGTGCAGGGCCCATAGGATGCATGGCGGTTGCCATTGCCAGACACGCGGGTGCCCGCCATATAGTTGTAACAGATGTAAATCCCTACAGGCTGGCGCTCGCGAAAAAAATGGGAGCAACCCTGGCTGTGGATGTGAGCCGCGATACCATAGAGGGCGCTCAGGAAAAACTGGGAATGAAAGAGGGCTTTGATGTGGGCTTGGAAATGTCGGGCAATCCCGGCGCCCTGAACTCCATGCTGACAAATATGTGTCATGGCGGAAAGATTGCGCTTCTGGGGATCCTGCCGAGTGATGCCGGCATCAACTGGGAAACAGTAATCTTCAACGGACTTACCATAAAGGGCATCTATGGGCGCGAGATGTATGAAACATGGTACAAAATGACGGCAATGATTCAGTCTGGGCTGGACATAAGCGCAATCATCACCCACCACTTCCACTATACGGAATACATAAAGGCATTTGAGACAATGAAATCGGGGCAATCCGGCAAGGTAATCCTGAACTGGGTTGATTGATTTCTGACACAGAGTCTTCCGGTCACTGCCTGCGGTGTAAGTTAACGGTAGCCAGTATAATGAATGCAATCGCCGCGCCCACAGCTCCGACCGGCCAGAATTCCCCTCCAAATCCGTGAGTGGTTACGAAGTCCACGGCAATACCAAGAAAGGGAGCCACGATTATCGTTGAGATGGATTTTGCCTGGCTCTCGATGGAAAGCACTGTCGCTCCACATGTCTCAGTTGCGTACTCGTCAAACCGGCTGATAAGTATCGGCCTCCAAAAGTTCTGCATAACGTACAGGACCACAAATCCCGCGATTGCCACGTAGTACCATTTCAGATACAGAACGACCGCCAGTACGAGATAGACAAAGAGTACGCCCTTCCAGATAAAAGATGCTCCCTGCTCCTCTCCGCCCGTCCACTGCGTGATTATATGCGACTTGCGGCTCGCCCACGCGGACAGCAGGTGCAGGGCGAAATAGACCATCCCCACGATAATAGTGCTTCGGCGGGTATTTTCCATATACACAAACAGGGGAAGGGCCAAAGCCATACTCTTGATGACAGGCTGGAGATAGTCCTTGGCCGCATTAAAGACCCCCTCGAATGCCATCGATTCGGCAATAAGGCGGCGCAGGTGTCTTACCCTCATAGATGTGCGGAGTGTAGTCCTCAAATTGTCAAGAACATCGCGCAGAGCAGCTTCTTTCCGGACCTGTCCCTCCAGTTCAACGGGATAATACATGAAATTTACAAGTCCGAGCACATATGGAACTATGGAAAGATAGAAAACGGAGGAATAACTTTCTGTGAATATAACAAACAGAGTGGCGATTATGACTGAAAACGCGGAACCCAGTTTGGACCATGAGCGTGTGTAACCATAGACACGGGTCTTTTCATTCAGACGGTTCTGAAGTCGAAGCCAGGTGAATATCATGGCCTTGTGGGTGCCTGTCCGGAATGCGTCGCCGATGGCAAAAAAGAACATGGCGGCGAAGAAATGCGCGTATGTTTGCACAAAACCAAACAGCGCGAATGAAATGATATATGACGTAAAGGATATCATCATACATCTGCGGCGACCATACATATCGGCCATAGCTCCGCTGGGAACTTCAAAGATGTTGATACAGATCTCCCTGAAAGCAACGAGAAAACCTATCTGCGTAAAACTGAAACCCCTTTCGAGGAAGAGAAGGATTATAAATGGTTCATAATACCGCTGATTCTTAAGGAAACCATATATTGAAAAACGGGCAAGCATGGCCAATCCCTCATGCGTTAATCTACATAAACTGAACTATTTAAAATATTTTGCCGCAATTCCTCTTGCGGCGATTATTCCCGAGATGGCCGCTCCCACAATTCCACGACTTTTTCCTGTACCATCACCGGCGACAAAGATACCGTCAATGTTTGTTTCGAGATGTCGGTCAGTTGAGAAATGGGTATCAAAAAATTTAATCTCCGGTGCATACAACAGGGTCGAAGGGTGAAGAATACCGGGGACAATCTTGTCAAGCGTTTTCAGAGATTCCCATAGATTATCTACTATGCGTGCAGGCAGGCCGAGCGTAATGTCTCCCGGCGTCGCATTGTAAGTGGCCCTGCAGCGGTCGAAGTGACTAGTTTTGCTGTTAAATGTCGATTTCGAACTTCTTTTCCCCTCTCTGAAATCTCCAATTCTCTGAACAATAGGTCTGCCGCCACCCAGCAGGAAAAATTGCCTTGCAATCATCCGGCCGAACTCAGTGGTATCGGAAAAGGGTTGTGTCAGAGAAACCGTATTTATCAGCGCGAAATTTGTATTTTCTGTTTTGCGATCGAAGAGGGCATCCCCATTGATTAACTTAAAACTGTCGTAATTCTCAATTCTTACCCTGCCACCCGGGTTGGTACAAAATGTTCTTACCCTGTCACCGTGGCGTTTTGTATGAAAAATAAACTTGGGATCATATACAACATCGGTTATTGAATCATAGGATTTCCTGTTCAGTTCTACACGAATACCCACATCAATGGGCCCAAAATTGTTATTAACACCTATCTTCCGAGAAATGTCTCTAAACCAGTATGCGCCACTACGACCCGGGGAAGCGAGAACGGTTTTTCCAAAATACTCTTTCCTTTTTTGATCTTTGCGGCATACAAAGCAAAATCTCTCATCCTGTTTTTCAATAGAGATAACCTCGGTACCGAGGAAAAAAGTGGTATTGACGAGAGAACTCCGCAAATAATCTACGAACTTTTTCCCGTTATCAGTCCCGTAATGCCACTGTTCGGGAGCGATAAACTCTACATTGTGTTCCCCGGCAATTTTTCTCCACGCATCGATTTTTTCATTATTTTCAATAAAAGTGACCTGTTGACATAGAGGAAACTTAATAAAGACCTGCTTCACTTCCTGCATCAAGTTCTGGGCCTCTTTTTTGTCAATCTGGAGTTCATCAAGATCAATTCCAACCCGGTAGTCAAAATTCAGTTTACCATCATTCAGCAAGCCACCTGCCGAATATTGCTTCCTGTCGAAGATCGCAATTTTGTCAACACCCAGACGTTCTAGCCATATAGCTGTGAACAGACCGGCTGGGCCGGAACCTATGATCAATACATTGAAGTCACTCATATTTTTTCCGTATCCTGACTATTGAAAGTTTAAAAATCATCTATTGATTTGTTATAATCTTTTCCCGAAAGGCCAGTTTCTCTTCGGTATTTAGATTCAAGCTGCGTTGTTTGTCAATGTTTCTTCAGCTGTCTTTCCCCTGTTTGATTGTTCAGATCAAATCCAAGAGTTGAGTTTATTTTCACAGACCCGATAAGTCAATTCAATTTCCTGAAAAAGCACATCTTTCCCAGGGATAATCAACATTCACTAATTGCCCTTCAGGGGTGTTCGTGTTATAGAATTGCCCAATATGACGCCTGTTATTGAGGGTTAAAACTTTTTTGGAGATATCATGGACGGAACGATTAAAAGGAAAAAGACGAGGCATGTCTATGTCGGTCCGGTCAAGATAGGAGACAATGCACCCATTGCCATCCAGTCAATGACCTGCACCGACACAAGAGATGTAGAGGCGACGGTCGATCAGATCAGGAGACTTGAGAACGCGGGCTGTGAGATTGTAAGGGTAGCTGTCCTCGACATGGAGGCAGCACAGGCGATTGCGGACATCAAGAGAAAAATTAAAATTCCCCTGATTGCGGACATACATTTCGACCACCGGCTCGCTGTGAGCGCCATCAGAAACGGCGCCGACTGCATAAGGATAAATCCGGGGAATACAGGGAAAGATAAAATAAGTGAGATTATACGCGAGGCAAAAGAGAGGGATGTATCGATACGCATAGGGATCAATGCAGGTTCCCTCGAAAAAGATATTCTCGCCAAGTATGGTTCTCCTACAGCACCCGCACTTGTTGAAAGTGCCCTGAGACATATTGAACTCTTTGAGGATATGGATTTCCAGTCCATCAAATTGTCATTAAAGGCATCCGACGTTTCCACCATGATAGAGGCTAACCGCGCGATTTCCGCGGCCACCGATTATCCCCTGCACCTCGGGGTAACTGAGGCGGGAAGCCTTGTTAACTCCTCGATAAAGTCATCTATAGGTATCGGAGTGCTTCTTAATGAAGGCATCGGCGATACCATAAGGGTTTCAATATCGGGCGATCCTGTAGGAGAAATCGGCGTGGGTTACGGGATACTGAGAGCCCTGGGGATTAGAAGGGTAGGGCCTGATATTATTTCCTGCCCTACCTGCGGACGCTGCGAGATAGACCTGTTCAAACTGGTTGAAGAGGTGGAAGGCAGGCTTGTGGGGGTGAAGGAATACTTTAAGGTTGCGCTTATGGGATGTGTTGTCAATGGGCCTGGCGAGGCCGCCGAAGCGGACATCGGTATTGCAGGCGGACGCCACTTCGGATTTCTTTTCAAAAAGGGCAAAATCGTAAGAAAGATAAAAGAGGAAGAATTTGTGGACGTCCTGATGGATGAGATAGATGTGATGATAGGGAAGAAGAGTAAGAAGTGAGAAGTAAGAAGAAGATTTAATACGGATTAACAGGGTCGCTTTTAATCCTGAACATTCTGTTAATCCTGTTAAACTTTTATACAAATTGAGGAGGAACAATGCGTTATTCACAGATGTTTTTACCAACCACCAAGGAAACTCCCTCTGACGCGGAGATAGTAAGCCACCAGCTTATGCTGCGGGCGGGAATGATAAGGAAACTGGCCGGAGGGATATACGCGTATCTGCCGCTGGGTTATCGTGTGATCAGGAAGGTGGAGAATATCGTGCGTGAAGAGATGAACAGGGCAGGCGCACAGGAGGTATTTATGCCTGCCGTGCAACCGGCTGAGCTCTGGATGGAATCGGGACGCTGGGACATATATGGAAAAGAACTGTTGAGAGTTAAAGACAGACACAACAGGGATTACTGTATAGGGCCGACGCATGAAGAGGTGATAACAGCGCTGGTACGCGATGAGATACAGACATACCGCCAGCTTCCCAGGAATCTCTATCAGATTCAGACGAAGTTTCGTGATGAGATAAGGCCGAGATTTGGCATCATGAGATCCAGGGAGTTCGGCATGAAAGACGCTTATAGTTTCGATGCCGGCGAAGAGGGTGTGGAAGAGAGCTACAAGAAAATGTTCGATGCCTACACCAGGATATTTACGCGGTGTGGCCTTAGCTTCAGGCCGGTCGAGGCGGACAGTGGCAATATAGGTGGTAATTTTTCCCATGAATTCATGGTTACCGCTGAAACCGGGGAGGATGCAATGGTTCATTGCACCTCGTGCGAGTATGCCGCTAACCTTGAGAAAGCGGAGATCTCCAGACCGCAGGAAGAGGCAGCGCATGCAATGGAATATTCCCCGATGGAGGAGGTGCATACCCCAGATGTGAGAAGCATCGAAGAGGTCTGCACATTTTTGGATGTTGGGCCCCGGGATGTTGTAAAAACGATGATATTCATGTCTGACGGTAACCCTGTAGCCGTTCTGGCAAGGGGTGATGAGGATGTAAACGAGACAAAACTCAGGAATTATCTTGGGTGCAACTCGCTCGAACTCGCCATGGAGGATACTATCCTGCAGGTTACCGGATCTCCGAGGGGATTTGCCGGTCCCATAGGAATAAAGTCCAGAATTATCGCGGATTACTCCCTCATGAACATGCAGGATTTTGTTGTGGGAGCCAACAGAGAAGGTCACCACATAAAAAACTGTAATATCGGAAGAGACTTTGAGATAAAAGATTATGCCGATCTGAGAATCGTAAGAGAGGGTGATGTATGCCCGCGTTGCGGAAAAGAGCTCAGGATTGTCAGAGGCATCGAAGTGGGACATGTGTTCAAGCTCGGCATAAAGTACAGCAAGGCCATGAACGCCACCTTTCTTGACAGGGATGGCAAAGAGAAATACATGATTATGGGATGTTATGGTATTGGCATAGGAAGAACAGCCGCCGCATGCATAGAGCAGAACCATGATGAGGACGGGATTATATGGCCAATGTCGATTGCACCATTTCAGGTAATAATCACGCCGGTGAACATAAAGGATGAGAATCTGTCTAGTACCGCTGAAGAGCTGTACAACAGTCTTACCGCGGATGGAGTAGAGGTCATTTTAGATGACAGGGATGAAAGAGCGGGTGTAAAATTCAAAGATGCCGATCTGACAGGCATACCCATCAGGATCACAGTAGGCGCCAGAAGCCTCGCAGAAGGAAAAGTGGAAGTAAGATTTAGAAAATCCGGAGAGGTCGAAAAAATACCTCTTGAAACAGTCAGGGATTTTATAACAAAAACGATAACGGATCAGCTTTCGATTGGTTGTAGTTAATTTCTGAAGTGCGCGTGATATCAGGATAGACGAGTAAGATATGATACGAATAACCGACATACTGGAAGAAAGCCAGAAGTATCTGTCTCAGAAAGACCTTGAGATGATAGAGAAGGCCTACATATTTTCCGCGTCTGTACACCAGGGACAGCTTCGCCTGTCGGGAGAGGCTTATCTTACGCATCCCCTGGAGGTGACAGGGATGCTGGTTGAAATGAGACTTGACACCGCCACGCTGATAACGGGTCTGCTGCATGATGCCGTTGAGGACACACTGGCCACTCTTGAACAGGTGGAGGAATCCTTCGGCAAAGATGTCGCCTTTCTCGTGGACGGTTTGACCAAGATAAGCAAGATAACCTTTGGAGACCAGCTGGAACGTCAGGCGGAGAACTTCAGGAAAATGATACTGGCGATGTCCTCCGATATCAGGATACTCCTCATAAAACTGACTGACAGGCTCCACAACATGCGCACGCTTGAATTTCATTCACCTGACAGACAAAAATTCATAGCACAGGAAACGCTTGAAGTATATGCGCCGCTTGCCGCACGCCTGGGAATAAACTGGATAAAGGATGAATTAGAGGACCTTTCTCTGAAATACCTCCGTCCGGATGGATATTATGAACTGATGGAACGTGTCGACAAAAATAAAGAAGAGCGCGACCGGTACACAGAAGAGGTAAAGGATATAATCCGGCGTCAAATAGAAAGTTTTGGCCTGAAGGGAGAAGTTAGAGGAAGAGCCAAACATTTCTACAGTATTTTTACTAAGATGCACGAACAGCACATAAATTTTGATGAGGTTTATGATCTCACGGCATTCAGAATAATCCTCGATTTAGACGAGGAAAGAAAGTGCTACGAGGTTCTCAGTATCATTCATGCACTCTGGAAGCCTGTCCCCGGACGTTTCAAGGACTATATAGCAATGCCCAAGACGAACAATTACCGCTCCCTGCACACCACAGTTATCGGTCCATATGGGGAACGGGTGGAGATACAGATAAGAACAAAGGAGATGGATGAATGGGCGGACAAGGGCATCGCGGCCCACTGGAGGTATAAAGAGGGCAAGGTATCTTCCTCTGAGGATGAAGACCAGGTCGACAAACTCAGGAAATTACTTGAGGGGCAGACCGAGCATGAAGATGCGAGAGAATTTATGAAGAGCCTGAAGTTGGCTCTCTATCCGGATGAAGTTTACGTATTTACACCAAAGGGGGACGTAAAATCTTTTCCAAAAGGTGCCACGCCAATTGATTTTGCCTACAGCGTCCATACCGATGTGGGCAATCAATGCATAGGGGCAAAGGTGAACAGGAGCATCGTTCCCCTGAAGTACAAGCTTCAAAACGGCGATACAGTGGAAGTCATGACCAAAAGCGGGCATTATCCCGGCAAAGACTGGTTGAGATATGCGGTGACATCAAGAGCTGTATCCAAGATAAAACAGTGGATCAAAACAGAGGAACGCGGAAAAAGTATTGTACTCGGCAGAGATATCCTCGAAAAAGAGATTAAGAAGCACCACCTGAAGTTCCGTCAGTTGGTCAAAGCCAACGAATTCAGCCCCATATTGGAAGAACATTCTCTGATCACGGTCGATGATCTTCTGGCCCTTATAGGTTATGGGAAAATATCGGCAAAGCATGTAACTCATCAGTTGTTGCATGATGGCGAGGAGGTGGAAGAAAAGAAAAGTCTTCTGGAAAGAGTCAAGGAGAGGTTCAGAAAAGCTCCATCTGATGTGGGCATATCAGTCACAGGGATTGATAATGTCATGGTGAGATTTGCCAAGTGCTGCAATCCTCTTCCCGGGGATGATATAATCGGTTGTGTAACACGGGGAAGGGGTATAACCATCCATGAATCGGATTGTCCCATGGTAAAAGAAATGGATCCTGAAAGGGTAATCGACGCACAGTGGAACGTGAGTGAAAAACAGACCTTCTCAGCCGGTATAGTGGTAACCTGCAGCGATAAGAAGGGGCTTTTGTCCGAGCTGAGCAATGTCATATATTCTCTGGGGGTAAATACGACCTATGTCAATATTAATGCAACACCGAGCGATAGTGCGATCTGTGCCTTTCAACTGGATGTAAGGGACCTTAAACAGCTCAATATGATTATTGCCGAGCTGAATAAATTAAAGAGCGTTTTACACGTTAAGAGAATAAAAGGGTCTTTTAGCGGTACCGAAAAGAACAAATCACGCAAAAATATTGACATCCGGCATTAAATTGCTGTACTAAACTCGCGCAAAGAATCTTACAATAGAGGATAAAATGGTTGCAGAATCAAAAAGACTGACGTGTGTTGTAATCTTATTTATGCTGCTGATTTTCCCTGTATCTGCGGCCGCTGCCAAGCATGTAGTGGTGATAGACCCGGGTCATGGGGGCAGTGACATGGGTGTAACCCTGTCCAGAAGTGTTCATGAAAAGGATGTAACCCTCACCATCGCAAGGCTTGTGAGGGAAAATCTATCTCGTGTGTATGATATAAAAGCACGACTTACACGATTGGATGACAGGGATGTCTCTACGACAAATCGAAGGAAACTCGTAGAAAGGTCGAAAGCGGATCTCTTTATAAGCCTTCATGTCAATGCCGGGTTCGGAATGAATGCAAAGGGATATGAGATTTATTATCCTGTCTCTGATGTTCCATCCGCTAAAAAGGGCAGCTCAGGAGAAATACTCAAAGATATGACACAAACCAACCGCCTGAATAGTTGCGTCCGGTTTGCCCAGATAGTCCAGAAAAATATGGGAAGGGTGCTCCCGCGTGAGGGAAGGGGACTGATAAACGAGCCAGTCCTTGTTCTTCAGCCTATGGCAGCACCTTCCATTCTGCTGGAAATGGGTTTTGCAACAAATCCTGAAAACAAAAAGAAGCTGAAAGACAAAAAATTTCAGAAGGCTGTTGCCGACGCTTTAACCAAAAGCATAAACGAATATTTTTCTACCGGTGGGGTATCATGAAAAGAATAACTGGCCGTGAATGGAATGAAATGCGGCAGATAAAGATAACCAGGGATTTTCTGCCAAGCGCGGAGGGATCGACGCTCATAGAAATGGGTAATACGCGCGTGATATGCACAGCTTCTCTCGAAGACAGGGTTCCACCTTTTTTGAGAAATTCTGGAAAAGGGTGGCTGACAGCAGAATATGCCATGCTTCCGATGTCCACATCTTCGAGAAACAGAAGAGAGTCATCCAGCGGCAAGGTCAAGGGGAGAACACACGAGATCCAGAGATTAATAGGAAGATCGCTGCGCGCGGTGACAGACCTGAACTCCATCGGTGAAAGAACGATCTATATTGACTGCGATGTAATACAGGCCGACGGAGGCACGAGAACCGCGTCGATAACCGGTGCATTCATAGCACTGGTGGATGCGCTTCGCAGGTTGAGAGAAGATGGCAAAATAGAAGGGTTTCCTGTAAAGGACTTTATATCCGCGATCAGCGTCGGGATTGTTAACGGTGAAGTTCTTCTTGATCTTGACTACAAAGAAGATTCAGGAGCCGATGTTGATATGAATTTCGTAATGACCGGAAGCGGGGGAATTGTTGAAGTCCAGGGGACCGCTGAAGCAGAGCCTTTCAGCCGGGACATGCTGGACAAAATGCTCGACGTCGCGGCAATAGGAATCTCCGAACTTACAAAAAAGCAAAAAGATATCCTCGGAGAAATATGACGGCATTCGAGGTTTTATCAGTGACTGAACCTGAATATCAGAAGATCGTTTTTGCCTCAAAAAACAGGGGTAAAATAAAGGAACTTAAAGCACTGCTTAAGGGAATGAATGTCAAGCTTTTGTCACTGCATGACTATCCCGATATCCCCAACATCATAGAGGACGGCAACACTTTTCTTGAAAACGCGCTGAAGAAGGCACGTGTTATCTCCGAATATACCGGCGGGACAATTATAGCCGACGATTCGGGGCTGGAGGTAGACTACCTGAAAGGAGATCCTGGCATTCATTCGGCCAGATATTCAGGGGCAGGAGCGACGGATGAAAGAAATATTCACAAACTCCTGGAGGAACTAAAAGGTGTTTCCACAGGAAAAAGAGGGGCGGCCTTCAGATGCGCGCTGGTTTTATACCGAGCAGATAAAACATTCGAAACCTTTGAGGGCAAACTGGAGGGAAAAATAGCCACAGAGCCAAACGGCAGCGAAGGTTTCGGTTACGATCCGGTGTTCATCGTGCCGGAATACGGCAAAACAGTTGCCCAACTTGATCCTGAGATAAAGAACAGGATCAGTCACAGGGCGATAGCCTTTGCCAAACTCAAAAAAAGCTTGCAGAAAAAAGTCATATAATCTAAAAAGCATCAACTTTTCCCACCATTCGGGGCGTAGCGCAGCCTGGCAGCGCGCCTGCTTTGGGAGCAGGATGTCGCAGGTTCAAATCCTGCCGCCCCGACCAATAAAATCAAGCAGTTGCATAGTGTTTTGTAGTCTTTACTTTTGCCTAAAACCTCCTGGCTACAAGATTGGCTACAAGATTGAGGTGTGCTTGAAATAAAAAGCCCCCCGGATTTATCTAGGGTCTTTTCGGTTCCGGTGACGAGTTTAATCGCTCTCCCGGCGGTGACCCAGATTCCTTGCTAAAGCATCTTCCTTTTAATAAATCAATGTATTGTGGTATAGATGTTCATCTTTACCAATCAACTGGAAGGCAAATCGTGACCGCTATATCCGACTATATAAAAAAGATTGAAAAAGCATACCGCGCTGGTAATGCCACCGAACATACCCACCGCCCCGCTCTGAAAGAGCTGATTGAAAGCTTTACCGATGGAATCACGGCCACCAATGAACCCCGCCGGGTTAAATGCGGTGCTCCCGATTTTATCATCACCAAGGGACAATCACCGCTTGGTTATATTGAGTGCAAGGATATTGGAAAATCGCTTGCTGACATAGAACGCACCGACCAGTTGAAACGCTACCGGGAATCCTTGAGTAATCTCATCTTGACCGATTACCTGGAATTTCGCTGGTATGTTGGCGGGCAATATCGTTTAACCGTTCAGTTGGCAACAGTTGCAGACGGCAAGATTAAACCGATCAAAAATGCTTCGACAGCCTTACAGGAATTGTTTGCCGCGTTTCTGACCACCAGTATCCCCACCGTCAATTCACCCAAAGAACTGGCCGTTCGCATGGCGGCTCTGGCCAAACTCATTAGGGATATTATTCAGACCACCTTTAACGAAGAAGACCTGACCGATGACGAACCTGATCCGCTGCATGACCAGCTTGAAGCCTTCCGCAAGGTTTTGATTCACGATCTCCAACCGGAACAATTTGCGGATATGTACGCGCAAACCATCTGCTACGGTCTTTTTGCCGCCCGCTGCAATGCCTCTTCTCCAGAACGCTTCACGCGCCAGAATGCCGGTTTTGATCTGCCCAGGACCAACCCCTTTCTGCGCAAGATGTTCGACTATATCGCCGGAGTAAACCTTGATGAACGTATTGTCTGGGCCGTCGATGATCTTGCCGAACTTTTGCATCATACTGATATGGAAGCCATTCTCAAAGACTTCGGCAAACACACCAGACAGGAAGACCCGGTTGTACACTTCTACGAATCATTTCTGGCTGCCTATGACCACAAGATGCGCGAAGCACGAGGCGTTTACTACACGCCGGAGCCTGTTGTATCTTATATTGTCCGCAGCATCGACCATATTCTGAAAACAGACTTCAAACGCAAAGACGGCTTGGCCGACGCCACAAAAATCAAGATAGCCGGGGCAACCGGCAAAAAGAAAATAGATGTGCACAAAGTCCAGATACTCGATCCGGCTACCGGCACAGGAACATTTCTCTATGGCATTATTAACCATATCCACGATGCTTTTAAAGAGGACAAAGGCATGTGGTCAAGTTATGTATCGCAACATCTTTTGCCCCGGCTTTTCGGCTTTGAATTGCTCATGGCGCCTTATGCCGTCGCGCATATGAAGCTGGGCTTGCAACTCAAAGAATCAGGCTATGATTTCCAATCGTCCGAGCGCCTTAGGATTTATCTGACAAACACGCTGGAAGAAGCCCATGCCATGACAGGACTGCCGCTTTTCACCCAGTGGATCGCCGAAGAAGCCAATGCCGCAAGCGATATCAAGCAAGATGCTCCGGTAATGATTGTGTTGGGAAATCCGCCTTATTCCTATGCTTCGGAAAATAAAGGCGAATGGATAAGTTCACTTGTAAGAGATTATTATCAAGTTGATGGCGTACCCCTAGGCGAGCGTAATCCCAAAGGATTGCAAGATGATTATGTTAAATTTATCAGATTTGCCCAATGGCGCATTGAGCAAACCGGTTACGGTATCCTGGCTTTCATCAACAACAACGGGTATCTGGACAACCCAACTTTTCGGGGCATGCGCCAGGGCCTAATGAAAAATTTCGATGATATTTATATTCTTGATCTGCACGGCAACAGCAAGAAAAAGGAGCGCTGTCCAGATGGTTCCGAAGACAAAAACGTCTTTGACATTCAACAGGGTGTGGCTATAGGAATTTTTGTAAAACGTTACAAAGGTAAATCAAGCCCTGCTAATGTGCACCATGCTGATCTTTGGGGAAAACGAGAAATTTTCGAAAAGGAAGAGGGGGAAAGCAAGCTTGTTAGTGGCAAATATCATTGGCTGTATGAACATGATGCTGGCTCAACAAAATGGAATACATTGAGTCCGCAACAGCCACATTATCTCTTCGTCCCACAGGACATTTCACTTTTGTCTGAATATGAGAAAGCATGGAGCAGCAATACGATTTTCCTTACAAGCGCGAATGGTTTTAAAACGCACAGAGACAATTTTGCAATAGCATTTAACAGCGCAGACATGAGAGCCAGAGCTGTCGACTTAACTGATGTTACAAATGATGATGCCAGTTTAGCTTTTAAATATTCTTTAAAAAACACCAGCGGCTGGAATTTAGCGAAAGCAAGGGAAAATTTAATAAAGTGCAATGACATAACCAAAGTCCTAATGAAGTGTGTTTATAGGCCATTCGATATACGATTCTGCCTATATGGTCCATATGTCATGGATAGGCCGAGAGAAAAAGAGTTACTACCCGCGCTTTTCGATAATTTATGTCTTGCTGTGGGGCGACAAGGCCAAGCAGTGAATGAACCTGTTTGGGATTTAGTGACCATTGGCAAATATGTCGCTGATACTAACTTATTCCGTCGTGGCGGCATACAGTATTGCCCATTATATGTCTACCCATCAGACGATGCGCAAACGTCTATTTTTGAAGATACAATTACTGATATACCAGCAGGACGCAAACCTAATTTAAATCCTGAGTTCATCAAAGACTTCTCAGACCATTTAAAGATGCAGTTTGTCTCTGACGGCAAGGGTGACCGAACAAAGAACTTTGGTCCAGAAGATATCTTCAGCTATATGTATGCTATCTTTCATTCACCAACCTACCGCAGTCGCTACGCCGAATTTCTGAAAATAGATTTTCCCCGGCTGCCGTTGACTTCACGCCCTCAACTTTTCCGAAACCTCTGCGCTCTTGGCGATGGACTGGTAGCCCTGCACCTGATGGAAAAGCAGGGAAAGAAAATGACCGGCTATCCTATCGCCGGTGACAGTACAGTAGAGGCAGTAAGCTACACAGAGCCACAAGACAACACCAAGGGGCGTGTCTGGATCAATACTACTCAGTATTTTGAAGGTATCCCAAAAGAAGTTTGGGATTTCCATGTCGGCGGTTATCAGGTCTGCAACAAATGGCTTAAAGACCGAAAAGGCCGCAAGCTCACCTATGATGATTTAACCCACTATCAACAAATCGTTTCGGCGCTCTCGGAAACCATCAAGCTTATGGAAACCATCGACGCGATGATCATCGCATCCGGTGGTTGGCCGATTAAATAGACAGGGGATAAATAGGAACAATATCAGTCTTTTTATCCTCTCGTTACTGATTAGGAAAAGAAGAACTATATAATAGCTCGCTCCTGATTGATTTCCTGGGTTACAGGAAGAAGCCCACACATCCCTCCAGTCCCGATTTTTGGTTATAAATCCTGTATCTGTTTTTGGGGCGGTGGTTTCCCTGGGGAGCCCCTGGGGGCGGATGGGCGGATGGTTTATTGCTCGCACATCTTTTGCGTGCAATGAACGATACGATGGGTGGCGGGGGGATAATATATAAAGCGGCGGCATATCATTACAACAGCACCGCAGGAGCACAGGGCAAAGGGTAACATAAAACACTTTTATGTTTAGCGGAGTCCGGGAATCTGGCTGGCGGGGAGCCTGCTGTGCTTGTTTGCAGGCTGCATGACCGCCAGACGAGTCTTATAATGGCCATTATGGGACTCGCCGGACAGAGCGACCTTTGCCCCGAAGGCAAACGAGAGAAGTAACGCAAGAGATGGAATCCGCCGCCTCCGCAAGTGTACTTAATATAGCACCGAGGGCAGGAGTTTTTGCATGACGTGTGACGGGGTGTTTTCCGGCACGCGAGATGCATTCCATGCTCGCCCTGGGTGCGGACTATCCATGCAAGGCGCGTGACAGGGTTATTTCTGGCGCGAGCCTTGCTACTAATGCATATTCGTGTGACAGAGCATTATCCTGGCGCACGATATGCTTCCTTACAGTGAGTTCACCTACAATTCCTTAGATGCATTTCATCTGAATATTAATGATTACCTTTCGAAAGTCTCAGCGTAATATCGCTTGACAAGACGCCATGATGGAGTTAGCGTCTTAAAATATTTATTGATCTTAAACGTATCATATGTGCTTTTGAACAGTTGCAACCGGAGGGATTATGGCCAGACTATATAAAGCTCTGCTTCTCAAAATGAGAGATAGGGCTTTAGTTTGTGAAGTGTTTTATACTGCAAATTTACGATGTTTAGGTAAACTATATTAATACTGTTAGCCATTAACGGAGGTGATCATGAAGAGAATTAGCATGTTGTTTGTGTTTATCGTTGCCGTCCTTTTTCTGGCCGGATGTGCCACAAGTAAATTCGCACAGACCGGAGAGATATACCCTCCCTATGAAGGCCCAGTCAAGGTCTTGACTGAACAACCGAAGGATAAGAAGTACATTGAAGTGGGCTGGGTCGCTTCTTCTGGAGGCATGATTCATGAGTGGACGGATTTGATCAAAGCTATGCAGAAGAAAGCTGCTTCCAAAGGCGCAAACGCAATCATTTTGAACCAAGTTGACAAGACTAATAGCAGCATGGTTACTTATAATCAGCAATTCGGGCTCATCGGGAGCTCTGGTACGCAGAAATCACTGATGGCGATTGCCATACGAATAATTAAATAAACAAAAGGTGACACATGTTTGATTTTAAGATTTTTTCCGACGGCGTTTCTCTCTTAGGATCTATGGTATCTACATTCAAATCTGCTATCGACTTACTGCCAGCACGGGAAAAAGAGGAGGCATCAAAGAAGCTTGATGAGGTGAAGGAAAAGCTCCAAATAGCACAAGCTCAGATAGCCAAAGGGTTAGGATATGAGTTGTGTAAATGCACTTGGCCGCCTCAAATAATGTTGCATGCTGGCGAAGTAAAATATGGCGAAAAATTCCGTTGCCCGGCTTGTGGGCGAGTTGTATCGCCAGATGACATGCCTCCTTTAAATGAATAACTTGGGGTGTTATTCCCAGCCCCTTGGAGCGTTCAGTGTTTTTGAAGATACCCAGCTGCTTATGGCGGGGAAATTTATTATGGTGTAAGTATTATTGATAATACCTGTCAATATATTTGGAAGAATCAGACCGAAAAAGAAACGGGAATAATGCTACCATCCGATATGCATCCAGAAATAAAATATCCTTGGGAGCGTTTCAAGAATAACAAGATTGGTATGGAAAAGGTCAAAACATCATCTCGTATTTTGGAATCATCAATCATGTAAATGCATAACAAGACCATAATTATGGACATTAATCCCCAAAGGGTGAGTTTTATGAATAATGCGCCGAGAATTTCATTAATTTCTTTAATTGTTATTTTTGTGTCAGTATGCCAAGCATTTGCTCAAGTGAATCTCGCACAACTTGTAAAAAAGATTCAGCCTTCTGTTGTTACCATTATAACCTACGATTTAGACAAAAAACCATTATCCCAAGGAACTGGGTTTTTTATCAATAAGCAAGGCCATATAATCACCAACTACCATGTTTTACAGGGCGCAAATGCTGCTGAAATAAAAGTTTTTAATGGGAAAACATATGGCATTAAATCGGTTGTTTCAATCAATAAAAAAATGGACTTAATAAAATTGCTGGTAGATATCCCTGAAGAATTTGTTCAGTGGATAGAAATAACAGCGGATGCCCCATCTGTCGCTGAGCGTATTGTTGTCGTTGGGAGTCCTATGGGATTAGAACAGACAGTAAGTGAAGGCATAATTTCTGCTATTCGCTATTTACCAAATTTTGGGAATTATTATCAGATATCAGCCCCCATATCTCCAGGTTCGAGTGGTAGTCCTGTGATTAATATGGAAGGAAAGGTGATTGGTATTGCTACTTTTCAGATAGTCGACGGTCAAAATCTCAATTTCGCATTACCTAGTAAATATATAAAAGATACCGATGAAATAATTATCAACTCAAGTCTTCAGAAATGGAGTTTCAACACAAACAAGAATAGCGAGGAGAACTTCAAAAAGGGTAAAGATCAAATTGAAGCTCAAATAGAAGCTAAGCACTGGTATCAAAGAGGCTACGGGTTTGATAATCTGCAGGACTATGAAAAAGCACTTTGGGCATATAGTAAGGCTTTAGAATTAAATCCAGGTTATATCGCAGCCTACAATAACAGAGGAAACGTCTGGGGGGAAATTGGTGACTTTGATCGTTCTCTTAATGATTTTAACAAAATAATTGAATTAGCTCCAAAACACGCAATTGGATATTTTGGGCGCGGGAATGCCTTGGTAGATAAAGGGAATTTTTTTCAGGCTATACATGATTTCAATAAGTGCCTACAAATAGTGCCAGATTGGGCACTAGCATTTCACAATCGTGGGTTTTCATGGATGCAGCTAAAGAAGTATGATAAAGCAATTTCCGATTTTAACAAGGCTTTACAAATAAAACCGCAATATGAGGAGGCTTATATTCATCGTGCCATTATATGGAACAAGATAGGTAATTATAACCGTTCAATAAGGGATAATACCAAAGCGATAAATATCAACCCACGTTCTAAAGAAGCTTACATGAATAGGGGCTTGAGCTTTGTAAGTAAATTTAAGGAGAAACTTGAGAATAAAATTATAGAGAGAAATCTTGCTGATAGTGCTATAGCTGATTTTAAAAGTGCCTTGGAAATTGATCCAAACTACACTGATGCATACCATAACCTACAAACTACATATAAGGTATTACAAATTCTGAATCAATAAATACCTTCCTGTTCCCAAACTAAAGTGGGAGGAATTAGGGGACTGGCACCCAAAGCTGGGCCGTTTTTTTTATTTGCGTTTTCCTTGTTAAAAGTGTTTTTGCCAAGTCCGTACTGGCTTTGAGTACCAGTTATGTGCGGGTTACTGATTACGAAAAGAAATCTACAATAAGTCAATGCCGATTGATTCCCTCGATTTCGGGAAGTTACAAATATCACCTCACCCGGAAAAATCACGATCAATAATCTGCACATTTCAACCTGTTATCATTGATCCGGCCAGATCACCCACAGTGAAGCTTTGTATTTGAAAAAGTGGGTATTGCCTGCATCCGGTTTTGATTGAGTAAGGAAGGAAGGGGTACTTATACTCCCTCCTGTATGTGTTCTCTTTTCAGTAAACAAGAGTTTAGTAACACAATAAAAAAGAACAGTTGGGATTGACCCAATTCCACACACCAAGGAGCTTTTCTATAGAGACGCAACTTCCCCTATAGCCTGCCCTGATAAAGTCGATTCTTGACGACTAAACTGCCCCCCAGCCCCCTCTTTGGCGCATCTACTTATAAGGGACGCACCCCTAACTTGACCCTTCAATGCCGGATTTTTTCCGAAGCGGTATGGATGCACCGGACAGGCCCCCGTTTCGCATTCTCGAACAAACTCCCGATTTCCACCCATACATTGAAGGCAGAAGGCCCGAAAGACTCTTACAGGGATTCTCTTACCCAGACGATAGGGGAAAAAAGGACATGGCCCCGCGAAAGCTTGATCGCCCCGACAATCCTTGACCGCCTCAGTGTTGAATTGTGCCAGCCCCAGGCAGTTCGTACAGCATGTCCGGACGGTTTCAGTCGGTGTCAATTTTTTAATCATGGCTTGTGTTCGCATCTCTCTTTTTATCTATGTTCAACACTGAAGAATGATACACCGGAGTGGGTTGTTTCTTGCTTGAGCTTGTCAATGTCCTGCGGCATGTAAAGGCTGCCAACAATGCCGCTTTCTGCCTCGATTTCATACCGGTGAAAACATTTCGAATCGCCGTTGTATTTGAATGTGCCTTTAACTTCTTTTTTCTCGGTTATCACAAACCCCCTCGTTATATTTGCAGCTGCTCTACAAATTCTTGCAGCCGGCCCCGTTCCTTGGTTTCCATTTCTTTTACTTGTATCAAAAGCTCCCGGCCAATATGCCTTGCAATACAGTGTTCGACAATATCTCTCAAAACATCCGGTGGCAGTGAGTCCAGCTCAACCACGTTATCGCCATACTCGGAAACAAACCGATTGTAGTTCGGATCGGCCTGTTTTGCCGGATCGGAAGGCAGCCTGTACTCTTTTATTTGCTCAGGCGTTAAGGCTATCCGCTCAAAAGTTATGTACTGGCCGTAATCGCCATAGGCTTTCATCCTTTCCACCAGGCTATGGTAAATGCTCATGCCACTGGGATCGAAGTCTCCCGCATAATAAAGGTAACAATCCTTGTCTTCGTTTATCTTTTCAGCAAACCGTTCATAGCTTTCATAAATAGCTGTCCGGCTTACCTGGCCCCGGACTACCATTAGGGCGACGTCGTAAGGGTAGGTGACTTCTGTTAAGACACTACGAAGAGCGTCTTTTTCTGTCCAGATTTCAATATAGTCGTCTTGATCTTGCCATTTGTCTTTTCTATATGATCGCCTGACACTGTCCATATAGTCGGCCAGATCAAACCAAGAACTAAGTTTATCAACTTGCCGCAGCCTGTCAGCAAAGGCATCTTCCGGTAATATACCTTCATTTCTGCCGATTACGCATAGACGCGACAATTTCATATAATATTTCTGTTGGTTAGGGATGATCTGCTTTGCCACGAGCTGGTAATATATTTGTCGCAGGGTAAGTGGGAAGTCATAGCTCTCGATAATTTCCTTTACTTGTATCAAAAGTTCTAAAGACTGTTTTTGCATGATCTCTCTCCTTTTTCATGGGTTCCCGTCCTGCCCCTTGACCCTTCCTTCAATCATTTATTGAAAGAAAAACAGGGACCGCCCTCTTAGCCAGAAAGGACCTTGCGTGCTCAATCGCCCTCTGAGTCAGTGTTCCGTCCGCCTCATTCCCCGCCCTAAGAATCCGGTGCTCATTATACGACCATCCCTTCACCGGCCCCGGTGGGGGTGCATCTTTGCTGGCATCGACACAACGAATAAAAACCCCTTCGGGCAGGACCTCAGTATCCACAAATACTTTGCTTTCCAGTGCTTCAACTCTTTTTTGTTTGATATTCATTTTGCCACCTAACCTTTGACTCCTTTTCTAAGTTTAAAAGTTCCTTCCTCTTTTTCAGTACGCGGTTTTCAAAATCCACTTGGCTTTCCCCTTCCCCCCGACCGTGCTCTTTCACAAACATTGCTTTTGCATATTCCGACATCACCATTTGCGTCAAGGTACGCCCTGGAAGTTGCAATATGGCCACCGTGACGCGTTGCTTTAAGGTAGCGTCACTTTCCCCAGGAAGCCGCTCCCACATTTCGTCAAAGACTTCCAACCCGGAACCTGTCGCGGTTGCGTCCTGAATGATCCTTGCCGCGGTAGCGTCTAACTCCCGGCCTTGGACACGTTCGAGGGCCGCAATTCGACTTTCAAGCGTTGTTCCCATTTCGTTCAATCTCCTTTTCGAGTTTTTCGAGGCGATGCTCCAAGTCAGAATCGGCTATTACGCCTCGTAAAATGTTCAATAAGAAGCCCAGCTTTCCCGCTAATCCAGGTTCCACCTCGCCCGATCGTGTTTCGTTTATGAGCGCCGCGAGGTAAATTCGAACATCCCCCAAGGTTTTCAGTCGTTTTCGAGGTGCTTTTTTCTCTTTCATGGGGTATCTCCTTGTTTTCGCTGTGTCTTTCAATACTTGCCCGCTATTTTTGATACAATAAATGGGTTATATGGGCCTATAATGTGTACTGTTCATAGCATCCCTACCAAATAACCGAGTAACCAACCGCACAGCGCACAGCCAAACAAGTATATTAGCGCGTCAACTACCTGCATAATCGTTACCTCCTGTCATTTGTACCAGTTGCCCGTCTTCACAAACTCACATTTTCCCCTGTAAAGATTCTTTTTCCGTTTGCGTTTCTGCTCTCGCCAGGGGTCTGTGATTTCGTGTGTTCGCAGATACTCATCAATCCTATTTTTGATTCTCTCCCGGCGCTCGTTTTCAGTCATCTGTGCCATCTTCTACCCCTCATTGCATACCTAAACAGAGAGCTTGTTTTAGACAGTTTAGACAGTTTAGACAGTTTTTAGTGAAACTCCCCACGGGAAAGAGAAAAACGTCAAAAGAAAGTTTACCGATAAAGTGTCTAAACTGTCTAAACCCTCTAATCATGGATAAGCCCCAATCCTATATAAAAGACGTATTGGTTTTTGTGCGAGTCATACTTCTGTTTAATCTCCCGCCCGAATCGTGTGCCATTGATTGCATGGTGGCCTTGGTCCGTACACCATGTCTTGTATGCTTGATATAGTACTCCAGCCTTTACCTCGTATGTTTCACCCACTACACAACACTCTGTAATGAATTTGCTAATCAAGTCCTCATCTGCTCTGTATTCATTTGTTGCGATTCTCACCACTTCGGGTGCGTCAAGCCCTTCTGCCTGCCATTTTAAACAGCCCCTCACAAGCCACGCTAAGATCCCTGAACCCTCGGCCTTGAGTTTCTCCATCAGGCCTGTGTCTGCCTTTCGTTCGTTCGGTTTTGTGGGGTTTGTCACAAAGGACAACTCAAATGGGACTAAGGCTATTCTCTGCCAAAGTGCATAGTCGTTCGCGGGTGCTGACGGTTTGTTGTTCGTAAGCAGTAGCAGCAGGTGCGTCGGTGAAAATTCTATATGCCTTTTGCCGTACATCGGTCGGGCGTTTAGCGTATCACCCCCCACCAACTCTTTGAGCTTGCCTGCGTTTAACCTGCGGCCCTCATTTGTCTCAGAGGCCCATACAATCCTCTTGCCCCGAAGTTGTAGTGTGCCGGTGTTTGGCGTTCCGCCTTGCCTGCCAAACTTCTGGTCTAGTAGGAGTTCTGCCTCGGTCTTGTACGCCAGATCCCCCAGGACATGTTTCAATGTTTCCAATAACGTTCCCTTACCATTCCGACCCAAGCCCCACAAAATCACATAAATATGGATCACATTTAGACCTGTCAATCCGTATCCCAGAAGCCGCTGGACATAATCAGCAAGATCTTCATTGCCATCAAATATCTCAAGTACGAATTTCTCCCACTGCGGGCAGGGTTCATCTATCTGCGACCACTCGACCGGTGCCGTTGTCTTGATATAGTCCCCAGGTTGACCTGCTCGGTGTTCTCCCGTCTTTAGGTCAATAACCCCATTTTTACAGCCTACAAGCCATGGATCTGTGTCCCATTCACTCCCGGTAACACATAGGGGCCCGCTACCGATCCTCGCGGACAGGTTCAAAACTGCGGCCTTTCTTTTCGTTGTCTGCAAAGCTCGAATGCGTTTTAGAATAAGTCCTTCGAGTTTGCCACATTGCCCCGCAATCTCGGACTTGCCGGCCTTTTCGGCGCTCAGTCGCGCACCTGCTTGCCGTTGTGCCTCCGCTGCATACGCATCAATCGCTGACTGGATCGCTGCGGTTGCCTTGTCTGTCGCATCCTCTTTCCATGAATGGCCAGTATAATAAAACCACACCTGCAAAGAGTGGTCATATACGAATTTCCCTCGCTGTAGTTCTTGGAACAAAAGAGAGTCCCCGTCCTCATTCGAGTTCAAAGCATGGAGCAGGGCATTCTCTTCTTCTGTGGGGTTTTGTTCGTTCGTCCTTAAGCCTCTGGTTCTGGTTGTTTCATTATAGACTTTTGAAAAGGTAAACCCTTTCTCTTGCGCAAACTTAAATATCGTACCAAGTGTCATCCCTTCGCCACCACTGCGGCTCTGCACTTCCTCCCAGGTCTTATCTATACTTGTGTCATTAGGATAAAACTTGTTTATTGATAGATGATTAAAGAGTTTACGCCCCTCTATGCCCCCGAATTTTTCTCGAAGCGTACAGCCAATTCCGTACCACGTTGAACGATCAAGCTGCTTTGTGTTTTTAAAGCTATCAATTGCCCTGTAAACTTCAGAAAGTTCGTTTTTCTCTCCTGAAAAATCTCTTGGTGCAGGTGGGGGATCATCTTTTACGGGTTTTATGGGTAAAGGTTTCTTGTTAAAATCGGCGTAGATATCAGGGTCATGCGATAGATAACAAATCCTCCGGACGTCCTTAGTAGCCGGATCGTTTCTCAGACCTAGTTCCTTCTGAAAAAAAACAGTCCCAGCTTTCCAAAAGGATTTATATTCCTTGTCGGATGTAACCAACTGAGGCAGTTCACAGATCACCTTAGCCCCCTGACCTGAAGGTGAAAGAAAGACAGCCTGAATATATGGGCACGAACTCAATTTTTTCCGAAACCCGTTACTAAATGACACGAGCGGGTTCCCCTTCTTGTCAATATCAAAAATTATGTGTTTAGTGCTTAGAAGAGCATCGTTTTTACACTGATTGTCGCGGAACAGGCCCATGTTAAGCCAAGGCAAATCCTTCTTCAAAGCTTGCTTACGCTCTTCGCTGGGAGCGTCTCGGATCTCTCTAATCAGGCGTCCATACTCACCGTTCCGTATTGCGTCAATGATCTCTGAAACTGGTCGTATTTGTCCCTGGGGTTCAAAGACGGATTTTCCAAAGGTAACTTTATTCATTGGTTTTCCTCATCGGTCCAGGTTTCATCAAATTGAATGAGAAGGGAAGGGGAGTTCATCGAAGATCCCTCAATCCCTGTCATCGGCTTTTTGTGACAACCAGTCATCGACTTCGTTCACGAACCAGCCAACGGAGTTTCCCCCAAGTTTGATCCGCCGGGGGAATTTGCCTGATTTTTCCATGCGCCATATAGTGGCGTCAGAAAGACTCAGCTTTGAGAATAACTCTGGTTTTCGAATAATCCGCGTTTCCATGCTTTCACCTCTCCTCTAAAAAAAATTGCCAATCAAGAGTGTTCCTTGACTGGCAATATAATGTAATGAAACGCGTTAGTCTTACCGAAAGTTTTTAAGTTTTTATGGGAATGGCTAAGGCATTGTTAATGCTTATATATTATGCAAATCATACCTCGTCTTTATGCTTATAATACCACTCTTCAGTTTTGGTCTTTCCACCAATTCCAAATTCCTTGCCTACAGTCTCGAACAAATCGCCATCAATGGCTCTGAGAGGGTCATCTTTCTTAATTTGCTGAATCCGCCTGCAAACCTGGAGACTTTTTTCTCGTTCCTGTCTTTTGGCCCCCAGATGCGTGCCCTTCGGGTGTGGCCGTTCAAAAACATCATCCCAGGCTTTGGCCTTGTAGGTATATACCTCTCTGCAAGCTGATAAAAAAGCCTTTTTACACCAACGAGGGAAAGGTATCGCATGCATCATACATCCGTACATCGCTTCCAGAAGTGCTTGCTTTTCTCCGGTCTGGTAACTATGATATAATTCTTCGAGGGTAACTCTCGCTATCCGCTGATATAAAGGCCCTTCCAGGTATCGACTGCCCCTGTGGGTAGACTCCCATCTTTGCTGTGCCTCCCAGTTCTCAGAGCATATTTTCTGAATGAGGCAGGCGCGCATATATTCCTTATGTTGTTTAAACTCCCTCTTTTCCGCCTCAGTTAATTTTCCCCATTCCTCAGTTGGCAGGTAAATTAGGTACATTAAATCAGTTGCTTTCAACCCGTATTCTTTGGTCTTATCGGTTTGTTTATCAGGCATTTTGCACCTCAAAAGGGATGATGTTTGAGATTGATTCAGACATGCCCAGGATTTCACGTAGTCGTTTTTCCCATAGGGCAAGGGCTTGGCGCTTCTCTGTATCGTAGCCGTGCCGGTTATATATCCCCAGGACGCCTTGCAGCTTGTGCCCCAGGACTCGCTCCGCGATTACATCCGATATGCCTATCTCGGCCAGTCGGGTCCGTAGCGTTCGCCGTAAATCGTGGGGAGTAAACCGTTCATTGATCCCCATCTCCGTACTGTGCCGCCTGATAGAATTGGCCAGAGCCCCAACTGTGACGGAAGTGTCCTTATCGTTTCTACTGTGGGAAGATCGAAAGATAAATAAAGAATCGCTTGAATATACTTTGGCTTGTTCAATAACATCTGCCAACATAGGGAGTATCGGGACTCTGTTTGCTTCCCGATTCTTTGTTTTCTCAGCTGGAATGATCCACCATTCACCGTCAATCTGTGTCCAGGTCATCCCGGCCGCTTCCCCCGGTCTCTGCCCTGTCAAAAGAATTGCTTTCAATGCGAGTTTCGTCAGTCGGTAGATATCAATATCCGTTCTTTCCAGATCCAGGCAGTTCCAGAGGGCTTTGATTTCATCATCGGTCAGTACTCTTGACCGGCTGTTTTCTTTCCCCCGGCGCATCCCTGCAAGAGGGGAAAAGTCTATAATGCCGCGCTCACTGGCAAAATTGAACATCCGAATCAAAACACCCTGTAAACGGTTGGCAGTGACCGGCGCTCTTTTTCGTACCTTATCAAGGAGTAAAACAGTATCCCGGCGGGTTATTGACAAGACCTTGCGCTTTTTCCAGGAGGGGAGGGCGTCTTTCTTGACAAGACGCTTTCGTTCACTGCCCGATGGGGTCTTCCCCAACTCTTCTTCCCAAAATTCATCGAGGAGGTCTTGAAAGGTCGGGGCTGCCTTCCGTTTGGCTTTAGCCTCCTTTGCTTTCAATCCCGGATCGATACCTTGCTGAACGTCAAGCATCGCTTGCCCGTGGCGTTTCCTTGCCCCTGCCAGTGATATTCCCGGATAGGCACCCAGCGTCATCATACGGGGTGCCCCTTCAAACATGTATCGGAAAAACCATGACTTATCGCCGGTAGGCTTTACCCTAATCGATAGCCCTTTCCCATCGCTTATTTCGTATTTCTTCACTTTTGGTTTAAGGTTTTGAAGCGTTAAATCTGTAAGTCCCATTATTCTCATCTCCTTTTTGTCATTTAAGGCACTTGCTTGGCTACAAGATTGGCTACAAGAAAAGCCTTGTTAAGGGTGAGATGTGATGCAATGCCTTGAATAGAAATATAGGCTTATTTTATAGTGATGTCAAGATGTTTTGAAGAGAATAGAAGTGGTATGAAGTACCCTGAAAAACAGTCAAATTTGCTTTGGGAGCAGGATGTCGCAGGTTCAAATCCTGCCGCCCCGACCACTTTCAGGTTAGAATTAAAGTGAGGATTACCATTCAAAATCAGTCATCTTTAAGCTGAAACTCTTTTCTCGGAATAATCTCAGACAGGCACCAACCGCATCTGCGTCGTAAAGCGTTCTTTTGTTGTCCTCAATCTCTTTCAGCGCCGCGTCAATCCCCAGAGTAGGACGATAAGGCCGATGAGACGCCATGGCCTCGACAACGTCGGCCACGGCCATGATGCGGGCCTCCATGAGAATCTCATCCCCCTTCAGGTTTCTGGGATAGCCGGAACCATCCATCCGTTCATGGTGCTGGTAGACAATCTCTGCCAGGGGCCAGGGGGATTCCACATCCTTCAGCATCTCGTACCCTTTCCGGGGGTGCTCTTTAATCAGTTCAAACTCAATGTCTGACAGCTTGGTGGGGTTGGACAGTATCTCTGCTGGGATGGATAGTTTCCCTATGTCATGGATAGAGCCTGCCATGCGAATGCCTTCGATTGTATCCTGTGGTAATCCCATCTCAGTGGCGATGGCACGGGCAAGATCGGCAACTCGGATCTGGTGACCGGCGGTATAGGGATCTCTTACTTCTATGGCGGACACCATCACCTGAATAGTGGTTCCGAATGCCTTCCTGAGACTCTCAAGAGTATGTTTGAGGACTTCCTCCGCCTGCCTGCGCTGGGTGATTTGTCCCAGCCGCTCGGCGATCGAATCTATTAACTGCTTCTCTTCCTTCAGGAATGACCCCTCGCCCTCCTTCGGCATCTCCTCAAGGTAACCAACTTCGATCTTCCCGACTACTGTACCACTCACCTTGACGGGCGCGGATTGCATCCATGCGGACTCCGCGAAGTTTTTCGTGTGGAACTCGCTGTCACCGATCACTATTCTGGCGCAAGCAATCTCCGAGTATTGCCAGCTTTGCGGTAGAATGTCCGTAAATTCCTGATACAGTTTGTCAAGGGTAAGATCTT
>Ga0222641_1000044_pt1 | contig 25852 bp, 28 predicted proteins | sample AntAcemetagen227_FD_179877 | JGI IMG/M metagenome (GOLD analysis project Ga0222641, IMG submission 179877) | Saline water microbial communities from Ace Lake, Antarctica - #227 | ecosystem: Environmental > Aquatic > Non-marine Saline and Alkaline > Saline | place: Antarctica: Ace Lake...
TTCGTATCGTGGGTAAGGACGACAGCCGAGGGGTTCGGGTATCAGATACGTGATATCTCGATAGAGGATTATATCAAGAAGCTGCCCTTCTTTTCTATGGCGGGGAACATCACCATAGCAGCCGGTGCTTTCCTGGGAAACCTGCTGTTGATAATCGTCTTTGTCTTCTTTTTCCTTCTCGGAGAAACCGTTTCGACAACAGACGATAACCACTTGATACATCAGATGAAACACAATATATCCCGGTACGTGGCCACCAAGCTCCTGACCTCCCTCGTCACCGGCATACTGGTCTTCATCCTTCTCGTCTCGTTCCGTGTCGAAATGGCTTTCCTCTTCGGCGTTCTGACTATCCTTTTTAATTTCATCCCCACGATCGGTTCTATTGTCGCCACGGTGATACCGGCCCCGGTCGTGCTGCTACATTTTGGATTCGGATGGCAGCTCTGGATTATCCTGGCCGTCTCATCGGTCATACAGGTCACGATCGGGAACGTGATCGAGCCCAAACTGTTGGGAGAGCGAATGGACCTGCACCCGATCACCGTTCTCCTTTTCCTGATGTTCTGGGGCTTGGTTTGGGGCGTGCCCGGGATGTTCCTGGCCGTTCCGATAACCGCGGTGCTCAAGATCATCCTGAGCCGGATCGATACAACAGAGGCCCTCGCGGAACTGATGGCGGGACGGATTGGGGGGAAATAAACATCGTGCAGGACCTGTCTCACGACGATATCTCATTCCTCTTTCGCAAGGATATCCTGAGTGGCGAGATGCTGACCGCTTCGATCAACGGGACCTTTATGCTGCCCGATCTGAAGACCATGGCGCTGACCCTCGCGCGGGGTATCTCACGGCCGGGGCTGCTGTTGCAGCTCAATAAGGCGACGACTATCGGGACAAAGATTCTCAAACATTACCTGAAATACCCGGAGTCCTGGAATCCAGCCGCATTTGACGCGTGGAGAGCAAGGACGGATGGCCTCTTCGGAAAATAGGAATAGGGCCTCAATACTTAAAAAGAGGTATGAATACTTTGCATCCGTGAGAGCTGGACTGAAACGTGATTACACGTCAATGGAGAAGGTTTTTAACGATGTGATTTACCGGTCTTTGAAGTCTTATGAAGAGGAATAGATTGAGTGAATTGAACAGAGTCCAAATCCTTTTCAGTGATTGCTTCGTAAATTCCTTGGCAGACATAATAAAACCATTGCATTTCGAGTCATTTTCATTCATTGTGATGTAGAATAAAGATGTTTGTACATTTCATCCCTTTGTATCGCTTTTCAAGAATTTAATGACTGCATATCTTTTTTAAAGGGGGTTATTATTATGGCAAGAAGTCATCGAATTTTTCTCTTTGTGTGCATCCTTTTGATTCTATATCCACTATCTCTATTTGGTATGGAGAAAAACACCGGAGCAGAGTTATATCAAAAAATATCAATGTCTGCGAAGGGTTCGGAAAACCAGGGTCTGATTCAAGAATTACAGACAAAAGCGGGAGGGCTGGATTGGAACGGTTCAAAGGATCTACAGTTTACCGGTCATCTTCGTCTTATCACTCAGGAGAAACAGACCGGACAGGAAGGGTTAAAACTTTTTCTGTTGAGAGAACTTTCCGGTGATATATATATCTTATCCTTGCCAAAAAAGACTGAAAAAAGTGAGCTCCAATCTTTCTATTCCGGACTGGAAGAATCTCTGAGCAACAGGTTGAAATTTCAGGTACGAGTAAAATCCGCAGCCATTGGCGACGAAACCTACACGTTTGCCCAGTTTATTCAAAAACCGCAACAACTTGTTCTCGATAAGGTCTTCAAGATATGTATTATTCTGATGCTTTTCTTTGTTATGATCGGGATGGGATTGACATTGACCTTAAAAGCTTTTGCCCTGGTCTTTACAAATCCACGCGGAATCATTATTGGAGAAATTCTCCAATTCGGCATTATGCCGCTTATCGCGATGATCCTCGGTCACCTGCTTGGATTTTATGAGCATTATCCCTTTATATTTGTCGGCATGATCTTGATCACCGCAACTCCCGGCGGAGTAACATCTAACCTGATGACCTATTATGCCAAGGGGGATCTGGCACTTTCAATCTCGATGACCTCTTTCTCTACCGTTCTATCATTGATCTTCACGCCACTTCTTTTAGGTTTGTACTGCGCGGGTGTTCCCGATATTACAATTCCCGTCAAGATAATTACACAAACGATGCTTGTACTGGTAATCATTCCACTGGTTATAGGTATGTCTGTGAGGATCAAATGGCCAAAATTTGCCGCTAAAACAACTAAAATCTTTTCTCTCCTCGGCATTGTAGCCTTGTTGTTTCTTATCATTACGGGGATACTGGGTAATCTCCATGCCTTTGCCGACACCGAGAGACACGGAGTTTTATTCTACACGATGGTATTCTCGCTGACGTTACTGGGGATGATAACAGGTATATTGTTTCCGAAACTGCTCGGTGTAAATAACTACCAGACACGGGCGATCTCTCTCGAAAGCGGCCTGCGGAATGCTAGCCTGGCGATGGCTATCGCGCTATTGATTCAGGATTTAATGGGCGATTTCTATAGTTCGATGTTTGTTACATCGGGCATGTTTGGTCTGGGCATGTATATCGCGGGATTACTGTGTATTGCTTCATATAAGAAAATCTTACCCATTGAGGCGGACGGAGTGAACTAGAACTTTTGTTAAAAGTGACATGTCGCTGGCACGACACAACCCGCTTTCTATTTTTCATCAACAACAGGGACCATCTCTTCCGAGACCAGCCATCTGGCTGGTCTTGACGCAACGGAAAACGGATGGAGGAGACGTTGACAGCAAGGATATTAGAAAACATCGAAATGATGTACTTCGTCTTTATCAGGTTCTGTTACCAACATTACGCATCGAGTTGCCCGAGGTAATCCGCAAGGATTTGACTGGATTTCTCAAGGCAGTTGAGCCTGAGCTGAGTCCGCAATCACTGAAACAGCTGGGCATAAAAGGAGTTGACGCTGCTGATGTGCTCCAGACTATAAAAACTGTTTACGGAATCACCGAAGAATAATACACGTGCCTTTGAACGATAAATATACCGTCTGCACGGGGCTGGTAAAAACGCTCCGCGATGCTTCGGTGTTCAGCCCTGGAACAAAAGAGGCCAGGATACTTAAAAGCCTGCAAAAGATGTTTCCGGGAATTCGAAGAATTTGAGGCTGATGTTCTGGATGTCAGCCCCGCAACGGAGCTGGCGGATTATTTGGATTCCCGTTTACACGGGAATGACAAACAGGGGTGCGGGAATAACAGGGGGGAGACGGACATCGGTGTTGAGGATGTCAATGATCTTTGCCCCCAGTGCAGGGAAAAGCTGGGTGTGATGGATCTGCTGAGGTTTGGTGAGTATATCGCATGTGCTTTTGTTCACATAATATGCGAATTACAACACACGCAATATATTCCGAAAACAGTCATGTTAAAACTTGACACTGGCGTAAGGATATCTTATATGGAACGTTAAAGATAAAAATAAATATAAGATATTCTTATTCAGGAGGTTCTAATGAAACCCGAAAAGATGGTGGATGCGTTGCATCAAAGGATTGTCGAAGCCAGAGAATCGGCGGGTTTTTCCATTACTGAAGCAGCGCAAAAACTGGGATTCAAAAATTATCAGACATTGTCGTCGATAGAAAAAGGCGCGAGAAACATCACTGCCAGTGAACTGATCGAGATAGCCCGGTTATATGGCAGGGGTCTGGATTATTTTTTTGAACCGACAGTTACTCCTGAACCGACACCCCTGTGGAGAAAAATAGAAACAAGGGATGTGACCAAAGAGCAACGATTGTTTCTTTCCTTTCTCGAACGATACAGTACCCTGGAAAAACTTCTCGGTTTGAAGCAGTGTTGGACGGAGATTCGGTCACCATTTGGGTGCGATGATTTTGCGAGCGATGGTTTTGCGATGGCGGATAAACTTGGCGCTCATATTCACAAGATACTGGATCTGGGGTCACGACCTGCCTCGAATCTACTCAATGTGCTCGAAAATAATCTTCGGTTTAAAATCCTGCATTTACCTCTGGAGGACGGCCTTTCAGGCGCCAGTATTGTGGGCAATGTCTTAGGTGTTGGTATCCTCATTAATTTAAATGATGCGCCATGGAGGAGAAGCTTTGATCTGGCTCATGAATTGTTTCATATAATAACCTGGGATATCTTTTCTCTTAAAGAGATTGGTGATGGTACGAAAAAAACCAGACCGGAACAATATGCCGATATCTTTGCGTCAAGCCTGCTCCTCCCGGAAATTCATCTTATGGAAACGCTCAAAGGAATTGTCCTGAATGGTGAAATCAAAAAAGTGGACCTCATAGAAATTGCCAGGGATTTTGGTGTGTCCACGGAAGCGATCTTGTGGAGGCTCGTGAATCTGAAAAAACTCAAGATGGGACAGGTGAAAAAAATTCTTGGTGATCCTAAATTCAGAGGGCTCGACCGCACGATACGTCGAGGTTTGCATGAGAAGTTTGAGCCTTCCAAGTTTCCCGCTCGTTATATATCTCTTGCATGCAGATGCCTGATGGAAGGTAAGATATCGCGTGGCACTTTTGCGGAATATCTCGAAATCGACAGGGCTGAAGTAGACGACTATCTTGCCGAAGCAGGATTTGTGGAAGAGAATTATGAAAAAATTGCTGTTGCTTGATGCCGATGTAATCATGGATCTTCATACTCTCGGCTTGTTTGAAAAAATCACAAAAACATACGAGGTATCTGTCGCCAGAACTGTCGTTGATGAAGCTCAGTATTTCAAAAGTGGAGGCAAGAGGCACAAGATAGATATTGGTGACAGCGTTACGATTATAGATAATGTTGATATTAAAAGTTTGATGCATGTGCGTAATGAAGCGAAAGAAGCATGGCTTGGAATTGATCCCGGTGAATTGGAGTCAATTGCATACCTGAGTGCCGCTGAAGAGAAAGTGACGTTTTGTACTTGTGATAAAGCAGCAATAAAACTCATTTCTTATATGGAACTTGAAGCGAAGTCTATAAGTGTAGAAAAAGCTGTGAAAGGCCAGGGCATTACAAAAAGAATCTATACCCGAGACATTTTGAAAAAGTGTTTAGGGAGTGTATTGAGGACGGCAAAGCCCGACGCGTTCAATTTAAAAAGCTGACATAAGGGCGGGCTTGGAACGTGACGCGATTATTAAATCACCATAAAAAAATAGGAGCAACAGCTCCCTTGTGGGGAATATATAATTATGCCAAAAGAGAGAATTACAAGAAGACAAAAGGACGTATCCCGTCTCCTGAGAGAAAAGAAGAAGCTTCAAAAGGATACGGTCAAGAAGGGTAAAAAGAAATAAAAGAATCCACGTAACACCGATTCAGGGACATTCAACGTTTCCATTAAAAGAAAAAATATCGAGTTTACACGCTATCCCTAAATCGGTTTTTACGGTTGTTTTTTCGAATGAGGAACTCACCGAAATGAGGTTGCCAAAAATGAAATTATGGGTGATAATATTTGTACATTTTGCAGACAGTATGGGAGGAAAACATGTTGAAACAACTTAAAATCATTGTAGAGAAACATCCTGATGTTTATGTGGCTTACCCTCTCGGATTGAAGGGGATAGTAGTGGGCGAAGGCGACACCTACGAAGAAGCGCTAAACGATGTAAAGTCGGCAATCACTTTTCACGTTGAAACATTCGGAAAAGAAGTATTCGAAGATGAACCAGCCGTTTTGGAGGCCTTTGTTACTGAAGCAAAAGTAGCAATGTGATGGCTAAATTTCCTGTAGATGTTCCCATTGAAAAGGTTATCAAGATTTTTGAGCTATTAGGGTTCAGTCTCGTGAGAAAAGGCAATCATATTGCCATGGCACGAGAGAATACCGATGGGACTCGAACAATAATGACCATACCAAATCATCGGACGATAAAAGGTTCAACATTGCGTACCATACTGACACAGGCGGGCATATCGAGAGACGATTTTCTGGAAATCTATAAGAACGAGTAATATCCAGTCTTCGAAATTAAAATAAAACCGGGGGAAATCGGGGAGATATTTATCGGCGTTGAGGATATCAATGATCTTTGCCCCCAATGCAGGGAAGAACTCGGGGTGATGGATCTGCGTTGGAAGCCGTGCCGGGCAGGTACGTAAATTATGCTGATGGTCTTAAGGAGAATAATCATGGACAATAAAATCCAGAATGTTTCTGAAGAGTCAACAAACAGGAAACTTCCTTTCGGGCTGAAGCTTGGATACGGGATCGGGGATATAGGATGCAACATATTTATTGTTACGTCCGGTATGTTTTTGCTTTTTTTTCTTACAAACATACTGGGTGTAGAGCCTGCCTTGGCCGGTATAGTGCTGATGCTGCCCAAATTGTGGGATGTGGTTTCCGACCCGATCATGGGGGGAATATCTGATGTTACAAAATCCCGCATGGGTCGGAGACGCCCATATTTACTCTACTCCTCGATACCTTTCGGGTTTGCTTTTTTTCTGCTGTTCGTTGCACCACACTACACATCGGAGATTGCAAGGGCAGTACATGTGGGCCTGCTCTTCGCGCTGGGTTGCACTGTCTTTACTGTATATAATGTCCCATATTCAAGTATGGTCGCTGAAATGACAGAGGACTATAACGAGAGAATGTCGATCACTTCATTCCGGATGATAGGTGCATCTATCGGAGTCCTTCTGGCAGGAGGCCTTGCAATGCCGCTTGTGAAGATCGGTGGCGGTGGAGAAGCAGGATTTCGGTTTATGGGGATTGTCTTCGGATTGCTAATCACTCTTTTCTGCCTTACATGTGTATGGAGGACCAGAAACGCAAGGACACTGGCGGTTAATAAGGAACCCCCACCGTTTATGGAGCAGGTCAAAATAGCTTTTCGTAACACTCCATTCAAGATGCTGATGCTGATGTATCTTTTCCAGTCAATTGGAATTGGTGTTCTCATGGCAGGGCTGATATACTACATTAAATATGTTATGGGCCTGCCTGAGACCTATATGGGCATTATCTTTCCTATATTATTTGTGACGGCAATTGTATTTATTCCCGTTTGGGTCAGGATAGGCGTGAGATTTGGAAAGATCAAGGCCTATAAAGCCGGTCTTTGCATACTCGCGGTAATGCTGCTGTCTCTGTTTTTTACAAAGCCGTCCCAGCTGGTAGTGTTTTACTTTCAGATGTTTCTGCTCGGTATCGGCTTCTCCAGTTTTCAACTGTTTCCCTTTTCCATGCTGCCGGATACTATTGAGTTTGACGAAATGCAGTCCGGCATGAGACGGGAGGGGATTTTCTCCGGTATGTGGTCATGCGGGCAGAAAACCGCCTATTCAGTGGGTCCGGGCATTGTAGGTATAACCCTTTCACTGTCAGGTTTCGTAGATGCCCCGGTACAGCCGGAGAGCGTCAGCATGGGTATCAGGATCATATTCTGCCTGTTTACCTCCTCCATGATGTTGCTTAGCTTTCTCCCTTTTTACAAATATGATTTAACTGAAGCCAGATTCAAGGAAATTAAACAACTGATAAAACAGAAAGCCGGACAATAGACCTGGACAAGGAGTGATTCAATGGCAGCATATAATCAAGCGATAACCGAGATTATCAGACAGCGCTTTTCATGCCGTAATTATGACCCGAGACCGGTCGAGCCGGGGTTGAGAGATCAGCTTTCGAAGGTGCTGGCTGCGTCATCGACAGGCCCTCTCGGCACAAGAATGCGGTTTGAGCTGGTATCCGCCGGGAAAGATGACTCGGCCGCGTTGAAAGGACTGGGGACATACGGCTTCATCAAGGGGGCCAGCGGCTTTATCATCGGCGCGGTTGACCAGGGCGAGAACAATATGGAGGATTATGGCTACCTGCTGGAACGGGCCATTCTTTTCGCGACGGATATCGGTCTCGGCACCTGCTGGCTGGGCGGTACTTTTAAAAAGAGCCGTTTTTCACAAAAGATTTCTCTCAAAGAGACTGAGATACTGCCGGCAGTGGTGGCTGTGGGATATGTCGCGGACAAACCCCGCTGGTTCGATTCCTTTATTCGTCGGAGAGCGGGATCGGACAGGCGGCTTCCATGGGATGAGCTCTTTTTTGACGGAACCTTCCATACAGCGTTGTCGGTCGACCCATCCGGCCCTTTTGCCACACCCCTCGAAATGGTACGTCTGGGACCATCCGCGTCAAACAAACAACCCTGGCGCGTAATTAGAGATGGCACAAAATGGCATTTTTATCTGCAGCGCACGAAAGGTTATGGTAACCGAAACACGACACTCTTTAATCTGGCCGACATGCAGCGGATCGATATGGGCATCGCCATGTGTCACTTCGAACTCACCGTTCGGGAGATGGGTTTGTCCGGAGAATGGGTGCACTCTGAACAGAGTATAGAAAAACCTGACGAACTGACCGAATATATCATCACCTGGCAGAAGAACAGAGGGGTCAGGCACTGACAAAATACAATCTGGAAGGGCAAAGCGAATGAAAAGAAAGAATATATATTTTCTGGCAATTGCCTGCACTATCCTCGTAACGATTTATTCAGGCATAAAGATTCTGAAAACTCAAATTGGTGATTCCGAGCTTTCAAACAAACTGAATGCAGTTGTAGAAGACGGATTAAAGAAAGATTTATTTTCAGGAGCCGTTCTGCTGGTTTCCATAAATGGTATTGTAAAACATAAAAAGGCCTAATGAAGGGTTGGGGGAGAAGGAATATTACCCGAACCTGAACGCGCTTCGTCGCACGATTGTCAGTACAATCCTGAAATCCGAGAGCGAGAGCTCTAAGATTTAAAATATTTTCATATTAAAGCTCCCCGCCGCAGGCAGCGGGGTAAGTGCTCGCTAATCAGTTTAACGAAGGGGGGGGCATGCACTTCGAATCTTTTGCCATGCTCATTGGCGGACTGGGACTGTTCTTCGTCGGAATACGGATGGTCAGCGGCAATCTGAAACAGATGACCAGCCGGAGATTCAAACTCTTCATTTCCCGGTTTACCGACAATGGTTTTATCGCGGGAATATGGGGCGCCCTTTCAGGATTCATAACGCAGAGCACGTCAGTTTCCACCTTTATCATCGCAAGTCTCATATCAAGCGGTCTTCTGACGGTCCGAAAATCCCTGCCCATAATCTTCTGGGCGAATGCCGGATGTTCGACGCTGGTGCTGATAGCAGTACTCGATATCAAATACGTTGTGCTCCTCTTGCTTGGTCTGTCCGGCACCTGTTACGCCTTTGAAAAGCCGGCTCGGTTTCAACATGCCCTGGGTGCATTGTTCGGGATTTCCCTCCTTTTTTTCGGGCTGAACATGGTGAGCATGGGCGCAGCCCCCTTTGCCGAATACCCCGGATTTAAGTCCCTTCTCCTCACCCTGAAAGATTCCTACCTCCTCATTTTCGTAATCGGCGGCGCACTGGCCTTTATCTCGCAGACGGCCATCGGCATTATTATAATCGCCATTACAATGACGAATGCGGGCATTTTTACAATGGATCAGACGCTCATGATTATCTATGGTGTCCATGCAGGTTCCAGCTTCACCACCTTTGTCCTTTCATCGAGTCTGAAGGGTTCAGCCAAACAATCGGTCATGGCCCAGGTACTGTTTAATGTGTTTGGCGTCACTGTTTTCGTTGCCCTATTCTACATCGAACTCTATACCGATATCCCGCTCGTCAAATCATTTGTCGGTCTCCTCTCCGGCGACACAAAACAGCAGGCAGTCCTCGTGGTTCTGCTCTTTAATTTCCTTATTCCTTTTATATTATCCTTCTTTCTTACGCCCTACTACCGGATACTGAATCATTTCTGGCCGCCACTCGAAGAAGAGGCCCTTTCAAAGATCAAATTCATTCACGAACATGCCGCCGATGATCCCGAAACGGCGATCCTCTTAATCGAAAAGGAGATCCTCAGATTATTGAAACGCGTACCCCTTTATCTCGAAAGGCTTCGCCCGGGGATTAAGGAAGGGACTGTAACTCTTGATACCTATCACAACGCCTTTGGCGAGGTTTCTTCGGAGATACAGTTATTTATTACCGACGTATTCCATAAGAGCCTAAATCTCTCAACGTCGGAAACGCTTCTCAATGTGCAAAATCGCCATACCCTGGTGGCATCGCTGGAAGACAATGTATACGGTCTCTGTAAAACGCTGGAAGGAAAAACAGAAGGGGGAGAATCGGGGAGACTGGCGATGAATATCGTTGAAAGCCTCGACGCCATTTTCCTCACCGCTATAGAGACGACGGAATCAGGCGATGGAGACGATCTGGACATTCTGATAACACTGACCTCGGATAGAGGCCAGTTGATGGAAAAGATCCGCCGCATTTATCTCTCATCGGAGAAAGACCTCTCCCCCGAAGAACGCTCTCTCATCCTTTATATTACGAACCTTTTCGAACGAAGCGTCTGGATGCTGGGTCGATACGGAATGTTTCTCAGCCAGAATGCCGCCGGTTAAAAGCAGTTTGCCCGGGAGCGGGTTTCCGCTTCAGATTGGAAATGGCCTGGCCGGAGAACAGAGGGGTCAGGCACTGACAAAATATTCAATAGTTGTCAACACCTGGCTTCACAAATTAGAGCGTTGCAAGGTGGTAAAGTTATTCCAGGAACGGGTGGCAGGTTTGGGCAAGAATCTGCACATGTGAGACAACGGGGAATTGAATCTCCCTGCAACAAGGTGCGGGGAATGCGCTTGCCCTTCAGCCCAGCGGAAAACAAAAAACCCCTCCATGAGAGGGGTTTTTTCTATTCGGGCAGCCTGTTCCGTAGTTTATATATTCCTAGAAAAGTAAACAATCACTTCACTGAGATGACGGGGCAGGGAGAATGCAGTATGACGTACTGGGCATTGGAGCCCAGGAGGAATTTTTCAACCTTCGTCTTCTTTATGATGCCGATGATGAGTTCGTCTGCATCATTTTCCTCGGCGAACTGGACAATGTCTTCGCCCGGATCAAGACTCCGGATCAGGAGGTGCTGTTCGCAGGGGATCCCATCCTTTTCTACCGATTTTACGGCCTCCTCCAGGCCGATTTTGGCATCTTCGATGTCTTCAATACGCTCCCGACTGCTGCCGAATAAAGATGTCACTATAAATATTTTACCGTCAAAGGCATGGGCGTGTTTTTTAGCTAATTCCAGAGCCTTTTTTGTCTCCTCCGATCCATTATAACCTACCAGTATTTTCATTTTCGCCTCCCTGTTGCTACTTTTTAATAATTGTATGTACCGATGACGGGCCGCTTCAGGCATCGATAGGCAAATTAAAAAACTAAAAACTAACTGTAATTCATGACTAAAACATATCAATTGCATCAAGTATTGTCAAGTTGTCCAGAATCCACCGCCTAAAAACAGATATGGATATTTGGCTTATCTGAACGAGAACAGAGGGGTCAGGTACTGACAAAATAAAAAGACATATCCCGATTTCTTACGAGCCCATCAAGATTATGATCTCCTGGTTTGTTTTATTCTATATCTAATAATTTCGCTTCCAGTTCTCTCATTGGTGGTAGAAGCGGTGGATTATAGAGGAGATAATTCTGAATGGGATAGCGTATTCCCGTTTTCTGTGTTGCTTCAAGGCCTTCTGTCAGATCATTTACATATTTTGCCGGCAGTGAAAGGCACATTTCAGTATCTCCCGTTGCAGCCAGCATACGTTCCCCGCGGCCGGGATTGATAAAGACAGGTTCCTGATTCCAGTATGGCAAGGCGGCGTCGAGGCATGAAAGTCCAACATGAGCTTGCGATGTAATCGGTTTTCCATAATTGTAGAACAGGCCGGATGCTAAACGGAACATTTGTGCAGGCGTGCCGTAGATCATAATGAGATCCGGGGGCATGGGAGCTTTGTTGAGGGGAAACATTACAAGGCCTTTCACTTCTCCGGGAGTTCGATATTCTACACTTTCAGCCATCGATAGAGCCTGATCCTCTGTTTTTATATACCCCATGCTCATGAATAATTGAGCCATATCTTTTATATCCGGGATTTTTTTGAAACCAAATGCGGCCAGGCATGGTGTGCAGTTAATATCTTCTCCCATTACGCCCACGGTCCATCCCCATTTCCTTGCAATTGTGGTCCACTGGCATAGCGATATCTTGATCTTGAACTTTGCGGGCCTCACAGCTTTTTCGGGGAATGGTTCATCTTTTTTGATAATTTTAACGCCTATCGGAAACGATTGAGGCATTATTGTCTTTAAAATTGTATCATAGCATTTCTGATAATCCATCTTTTATCCCCTCTCTTTTGTCTGTAAATGGAGCTCGTTAAGCTTTTCAGGATTATTTCATTCTATTCAATAGTTGTCAACACCTGGCTTCACAAATTAGAGCGTTGCAAGGTGGTAAAGTTATTACAGGAACGGGTGGCAGTTTTCGCAGGAATATGCAATCATATAATATCCATCAAATACTGCCGGCATAACTTTCTGGGGGAATGCTTAACGTGAAAATCTGCAAGAGATGTTTCCGGGAATTTGAGGAATCTGAGGTTGATGTTGTGGATGTCAGTCCCGCGACGGAGCTGGCGGATATCATGCTTCAAGATATTGGTGTCGAGGATATTAATGATCTGTGCCCCCAGTGCAGGGAAGAACTCGGGGTGATGGATCTGCTGGGGTTTGGGCTGTAGGGTAGGGCAGATTGCCAAGGTGTCCGCCTTCGGTGGGCTTTTCAAAATGACCAAGGTTGTTCTGGTTAGGAAAAGACGGTTGAAAAAGGAAAAACTGAGATATGAATAAACAGATAAATACAGGTGAGATAGTCATATATCAGGCGGAAGACGGGCAGGCGTCTTTAGAAGTTAACCTGGTTGAGGATACTGTCTGGCTTAACCAGGCGGAAATGTGCCAATTATTCGAGAAAGACAAAAGGACAATTTCCGAGCACGTTCGCAATATTTTTAAAGAAGATGAGCTGCAGGAAAGTTCAGTTGTCCGGAAATTCCGGACAACTGCCCGTGACGGTAAAACTTATAATGTTAATTATTATAATCTTGATGTCATTATCTCTGTCGGATATCGAGTAAAGTCAAAAAGAGGCACCCAATTTCGCATCTGGGCCAATAAAATATTGAAAGATTATCTTGTCACTGGTTACGCGCTGAATGAAAAGAGATTACAATCACAGATTGAAAAATATGAAGCGCTGAAACAATCAATCAGGCTTATCGATAATATCGTTGATCGCAAACTGCTCTCCACGTCTGAATCTGAAGGTCTCCTGAGGGTTATCGGTGATTTCAGCTATGCTCTGGATACGCTTGATCGATACGATTATGGAAAGCTGGAACTGGCCCGCGTATCTGATCGTACAGCGAAACGAATTTCATACATTTGTAGATGGGAATAAGCGTATCGCCGCTGCTATTTTTACCTGGTTTCTTGATCGGAATGGCCTGCTCTATAAATCTGACGGAACGAAACGCATAGCAGATAACGCTTTGGTCGCATTGACGCTGATGATTGCTATGAGTGATCCGAAGGAAAAGGACGTCATAACCACAATAATTGTTAATTTGATAAATATGGATAACTGATGAGTAGCCGTCAGTGAGCACAACCGAATCAATTGGGACGACTCACGTGAAAATCTGCAAGAGATGTTTTCGGGAATTTAAGGAATCTGAGGTTGATGTTGTGGATGTCAGTCTGGTAATGGAGCTGACGGATTGTCTGGATTCCCGCTTTCGCGGGAATGACAAAGAGGATCGCGGGAATGACAGAGGAGGGTACGAGAATAACAGATGGAAGACAGACATTGGCGTCGAAGATATCAATGATCTCTGCCCTCAGTGCAGAGAAGAACTGGGCGTGATGGATCTGCTGGGGTTTGGGTTGTGGGGTAGGGCAGATTGCCATGGTGTCCGCCTTCGGTGGGCTTTTCAAAATGACCAAGGTTGTTCTGGTTAGGAAAAGACGGTTGAAAAAGGAAAAAACTGAGATATGAATAAACAGATAAATACAGGTGAGATAGTCATATATCAGGCGGAAGACGGGCAGGCGTCTTTGGAGGTTAAATTAATTAAAGAAACAGTTTGGTTAAATCTCAATCAAATGGCAGGATTGTTTCAAAGAAATAAGTCGGTTGTTTCGCGGCATATTTCTAATGTATTCAGAACAGGGGAGTTATCAAGAGAGTCAACTGTTGCAAAATTTGCAACAGCTCAAATTGAAGGTGACAGAAAGATAACCCGTAATATTGAATACTATAATCTGGATGCAATCATTTCTGTCGGTTATCGTGTCAATTCATGACGAGGCACCCAATTTAGCATCTGGGCGAATAAAATGCGGGGTGGGGTCAGGTCTTGCGTTTTGCCTTTTCGTGGTTGCCTCAAATTGTTCTCATATCAAAAGAGGCAAAACGCAAGACCTGACCCCATGATCATTACCGCCACCGCGTTTTACGAACAATCACTAAAAATTTACCTTATCCAATCCTTTTAACTCAAGAATCTCTCTTGCCTCATCGGGCGTAGCTGGTTCTATGCCGAGTTCTCCGGCAATCCGCGCAATTTTTTCTACCTGCTCGGCGCTGCTCTTTGCCAGCTTCCCCTTATCCAGGTAGAGGTTGTCTTCCAGGCCGACACGGACATTACCGCCAAGAAGCAGGGACTGTGTACACATGGGAAATTGATTCCGCCCGACGCCACAAACGGAAAATTCAAAATCGCCGATTAATCGCTTTGCGTAATTAACCAGAAACAACAGGTTTTCAGGACCCGGAGTAATCCCGCCCAGGACGCCCATGACAAACTGGATGTAAACGGGCTTCTTAATGGGATATCCCCTCTCAATCATAAAGGCTATATTATTGATCATGGCGGAATCGTAAACCTCAAATTCAGGCTTGGCCCCATTTTCACTGAATGTGATGCTGAACTCTTTCATCGATTTGAAGGTATTTGGAAAGATAAAATCCTCAGTCATGGCGAGATATTGCGGCTCCCAGTCAAACTTGAATTCCTTGAATTTGTCGAGAGCGGGGAAAAGGGCAAAGTTTATAGACCCGGCATTAAAAGACGCAAGCTCCGGTTTAAAGCGGGTTACAGGTTCGACCCGTTGCTCCGGAGTCATACCTAATCCCCCACCGGTCGTTATACAAACAACAACATCACATCTGCTCTTTATACTATCCAGTATCTCCTCATAAAGTTCCATTTTCGAGACGGGCATACCGGTTTCGGGATCTCTGGCGTGTATATGACAGACCGCCGCTCCAGCCTCATAACTTCGAACCGCCTCATCGGCAATCTGCTGAGGCGTCTGTGGCACATAGGGTGACATTGTGGGAGTATGAATGCTCCCGGTCAGTGCCGCCGTGATAATAATCTTGCTTTTCATAAATCAAGTTCTCCTTATCAATATTCCTTTGACAGATAGTTTTAAAATAATGGGGCCTGTTCACAGAACAGACCCCATCTATTAAGCGCTCGTTAAAACATTACATCGGCACCCACGTGATACATATGGCGAAAATGAAGAACGATGCGACAAGTGCGACAAATGTGTACCCCATAATGTCTCTCGCCTGCATCTTAGTTCCGGCAGCAATGACCGGGAAGAACGCCAGTGTCCAGAAGGGCTGAATCATGTTCGTCCATGCATCACCGTAGGCCACGGCCATACTGCATCTTGCGACATACGATGTAAGCTGATCGACAGGCATACTCGCTCCAAGAGTCGTGGCTGCCTGGACGATAGTCGGACCGACAACTGCCCACTCTCCACCTCCTGAGGGAACAAATATATTCACTATTCCTCCGATCAAGAAGGCGATGATCGGGTATGATCCCACCGTTGCGGCACCCGCAATCCACAGAGCAATGGCGTTCCCAAGACCCGTATAGATCATGATACCCATTATCCCCGCGTAGAACGGAAACTGCAGAACGATACCAGAAACATTGCCACAGGACCTTTTCATGGCAACAAGATAACGAGCCGGGGTTTTGTGAAAGAGCATGCCGAACGTGATGAAAAGGAAATTCATAATATTCAGGTTGACATCGAATCCCTTTGTATAGAAGTGATGCCCCAGGAACCAGAGAGCGCCTAAGCAGATAATAACCAGAATAGTAACGCTATGATTCAGCGCATCAGACAGATTCGGTTTGCCAAGTTTCAGTGATTCTGCTTCTTCCGCCACGGTCATCGGTTTCATCGCCTTGTGCTCTTCGTCTACCATATCGTTATATTCCACTATATGCTCATCCGAGGGTCTCATCATGATCATTAACGCAGGGAGAGCTAGAAGAAGACCCAATGCGATGACAATGTTCATGGGACTGAGCAGTGTCATCGTTGTCGGTATCGTCTCACTTAGCACCTTTGTCTTGATGAGAAAGTTCCCCGGTGTATTGAGAACAAGGGCAACAGTACCGGAAAGACCGCCTTCCCATGGCAGAAAAGACACGTATACACATGCAGCAACAAGTCGATAATCAACTTTTTTAACCCTTTTGGCCAGCTCTCGTGCAAGAACAGCGGTCAAGACTATCCATCCCCAACTGATCAGAGAGAAAATACAACCCACAAATGTAACCACACCATACACAGCAACCGGACTCTTTACCTTGGTAGCAAGCCAATCAAGAAATTTCTCGGCCGGCGGTGATATGGCAATTGCGTATCCGGTTACCAGAATTAATACCATTTGCATGCCGAATGCCAGGAGAATCCAGAATCCCTTATACCAGGATTGCACAACCTTAAAAGGTCCCGCATCTGCAAACACCATTGCCAGAATTGCCGCTAAAAAGGTCAGCAATATGGCGAAAATGAAGGAGTCTGGAATCCACCTTCTAAACCTATCCGCAAAAAATCTACCTGTTGCAGCTAACATTTTCCCCTCCCATGTGAATCAAAAGTAAGTAAGAAGTTATTAGACGACAAAAACATCGTGCCACCGAAAAAATAAAAATAAATATACATTATACGCTTTTCATATGATTTTAATTTATCACCTCCTCAAATTCAATTTAGGGCTTAGAAATTTAAGGAACCACCCTTCCCAAAGGGTTGGTAGCACAAGATTTGGGATATATCAATGAAAAAAATGAAGTTTTCTCTCCACGAAAAACCCTGAAGTCGGTTAATGACATTTTTAGCTAAATAATGTTTGATTTTATATTGTTATAGCACTTTTCAATTACAACGTTGGGATAGCAGTGAGGTGGAATAATTCTTTAATACCCATTACTTGTTTTATGGTGGTAGCACCATAAAATTATGGTCATAAGACCGTAGTGCTGGCCGGCTTTATTGTAAAGATAAATAATAAAAACAAGCAGTTACCGTTTTGCGCCGAATCTTCTTATGGTGGCATGGAATTCGCAATAGAGAGAGTAGAATAAAAAAAGAAGGAGGCTAGTTATGAAAGATTTAGAGATGACCAAGAAAATCTGTGAAATCTGCGGGAAAAACAAGGCAGTTGACATCTGTCCTGGCTGCGGAAAGGCTATTTGCAGAGAATGTCGCAAGATGGAGATATGGGGATCTGGCGCCGAGAACCTTACCGTAAAGTATTTTTGCCCAACGTGCAAGGAAGACCCTGATGTTAATCCATGGGGCGCTTATGACAAGGTATTCGACTTGGAAGATGCAGTAGAGATGGCAAAAAAGTTCAGCTACGCTGCTTAGGACAGGGCTATTTACCATTAAGCGGTTAGCAAATCCGGCAGGTGTTCAATAAATACAGGGGCAATCAGGCTGTGATTTCCATGGAGGGAGAAGTAACAATGGCGGATGGGATTGAAAAGGTAGCTGTCATAGGAACAGGGGTCATAGGCGCTGCGTGGGTGACACTGTTTGCAGAAAAGGGGTACTACGTCAATGCATATTCAAGAAGGGCCGAGACAAGGCAGAGAGGTATAGAGAATGTTCGCTCAAACCTCGACTTCTTTATAGAAAAAGGGGTATTATCAGAGGCTGATAAAAAGAAGGCCATTGATAGGATAACCTTCGTAGCAGAGATATCCGAGGCGGTAAGGGATGCGGATTTTGTTGAGGAATGTACCGGTGAGACCTACGAGATTAAAAACCCCATCTTTAAAGAGATAGACAAATATGCCCCTCCCCATGTGATTATCGGGAGTAGTTCTTCTGGCTTATGTATGACAGAGATCCAACAAGCAGTTACGCATAAAGATAGATGTGTAATCACACACCCATGGAATCCACCGCACTTAATCCCTTTGGTTGAAATAGTGCCAGGGAAAGATACATCTGAAGAAACCGTCGATAACACCCTTAAGTTCATGGAAAAACTCGGAAAGGTCCCTGTGGTTGTGAGAAAAGAAGTCCCTGGATTTATAGGCAACAGACTTGCTGTTGCCCTGTGGCGAGAGGCAATCGATCTGGTGGAAAACGGGGTTGCAAGCGTAGAAGACGTGGACAAGGCACTCTGCGCCGGCCCGGGTCTCAGATGGGCATTAATGGGCTCGCATATGATCTATCATCTTGGAGGTGGAGAAAAAGGAGGGATTGGACATTTTATTGATGGTATTGGAAACACAACATTCAAGGCGATCTGGGAAGAACTCACTACATGGAATTATATCACCGAACCCATGAAAGAAAAATTGATAGAGGGCGTAAAGGATGAGATGAAAGGAAGATCTTTTAAAGATTTTGTAAAATGGAGAGATGATAAATTGTTTGAGCTCATAAAGATTATAAATGGAGGATGATATGTCAGGTAAAGTTATTGATGTTCAAGAGGCAATAGGATTGATAAAAGATGGAGACACTGTTGCTATTGGAGGATTCGTCGGAAACGGTCATCCTGAAGATCTGACATCTGCATTGGAAGAGAAATTTGTCGAAACAGGCTCTCCAGTAAACCTTACTATTGTCGGTGCAGCAGGGCAAGGTGATGGGAGGGATAGAGGTCTAAATCACCTGGCACATGAGGGGCTGATAAAGAGGGTTATCGAGGGATATTGGAACCTGGCCCCAAAATTGGGCAAATTAGCAATAGAAAACAAGATAGAGGCATACAATTTCCCTCAAGGGGTGATCTCTTGTCTGTTTAGAGAGATAGCAGGTGGTAGGGTTGGTTTTATTACCCATACAGGCCTCAAAACATTTGTAGATCCACGCCAAAGTGGTGGAAAGGTCAATGAAAGTACAAAAGAAGACCTTGTGGAACTTATAGAGATCTCAGGACAAGAGAAACTGTTTTATAAGGCATTCCCCATTGATGTAGCCTTTGTGAGAGGCACTACTGCAGATTTGAATGGGAATATTACAATGGAGAGGGAAACAGCCACGCTTGAGATGCTATCCATGGCACAGGCAGCCAAAAATTCCGGCGGTATAGTCATCGCTCAGGTACAGAGAGTTTCAGTCAATGGAAGATTTAAACCGTTTGATGTAAAGATCCCAGGAATCTATGTGGACGCGGTTGTTGTGGCCAAGCCAGAAAATCATTGGCAGACATATATCGAACAATACGACCCGGCATTGTCAGGAGAGGTGTTTGCCCCGCTTGGCAACTTAGATCCGTTGCCATTTAACAGCAGGAAGTTTATTGCCCGCAGGGCTGCAATGGAGCTTAAACCTGGTGCTATTGTCAATCTGGGCATTGGTATGCCAGAAGGTGTTGCAGCAGTTGCTGCCGAAGAGGAGATTAGCGATCTAATGACACTTACAGTTGAGGCCGGGCCAGTGGGCGGTGTCCCTGCTGGAGGGATGAGCTTTGGGGCATCTGCAAATGCCGATGCCATCATCGATCAACCCTATCAATTTGACTTCTACGATGGCGGTGGTCTGGATATAGCATTCCTGGGGGCAGCCCAAATAGATAAATACGGAAATGTGAATGTCAGCCGTTTTGGCACGCGGCTGGCCGGTTGCGGCGGTTTTATAAATATTACACAAAACGCAAAAAAGGTGATCTTTGTCGGAGAATTAACCGTAGGTGCCCAAGTGAAAGCTGAAAGCGGAAAACTTAGCGTCATAAAAGAAGGCAGAAAGAAGAAGTATATAGATAATGTTGAGCAGATTACATTCAGTGGGGAATATGCAAAAGAGACAGGTCAAGAGGTCTTATTTGTTACGGAAAGAGCTGTATTCGAAATGGGAAAGGAAGGCGTAACCCTCATTGAAATCGCCCCGGGCTTGGATCTGAACAGGGATGTCCTGGATCAAATGGAATTCAAGCCCTTGATATCGGCCAATCTGCATGAAATGGATCCACGAATTTTCGTAGATGCAAAGATGTTGATAAATGACGAATCATATCAAAAAACTAAAGTGGCAAAACCAGATGAGACATACTCTTTATATAAACATGAACTGAAAAATGTAGCATAATTCTCGAAACAAAAGGAGGTTGCATTAGTGGTTGTCTTGGGAGAAGGGAAAGGGAGACTGTTTACGGATCCTGACCCGGATAAAGCAAGGTGTTTTTTCCGTAATAAGTCCCGGACGATGGAAAACAAGCTGATGGGCCTGAGTGAGGCCATAAGGGGGTTTGTGCATGATGGCGAGTACCTTGCCATAGGGGGTTTTGGGGCCAACAGGACCCCTGTGGCTGCATGTCATGAGATAGTCCGCCAAGGCAGGAAAAACATGGGATTTGCCGGCCATACATCTACACATGATTTTCAGATTCTTTCAGCAGGAAAGGTCTTTAACAGGGTTGACATTGCCTATGTTATTGGGTTGGAAGCCATAGGACTTTCCCCATGTGCCAAAGAATATATCCAAAGCGGCAAGGTGGAAATCTGTGAATGGACCAACTACAGCCTTTCTGCCAGACTTAAGGCAGCGGCCATGGGTGTACCATATGTTCCTACACGTAATATGTTTGGCACTGACACATTCAAGTATAGTGGATGCAAGATCGCAAAATGCCCATTTACCGGCAAGAAGATAATGTTACAGCCAGCTCTGTATCCTGATGTATCAATAATCCACGTGCATGAGGCGGATATCTATGGAAATGCCAGGATCAAGGGGATCACGATCTCTGATAATGATCTTGCCAGGGCATCCAAACACCTGATTATCACTACCGAGCGCTTGATCCCCAATGAGGAGATCCGAAAGGCCCCCACCAGTACATCAATCCCGTTTTACCTTGTTGATGCGGTGTGTGAAGTTCCATATGGTGCATATCCTGGAACTATGCCATACGAGTACTTCTCAGACGAAGATCATCTTATGCAGTGGCTAACAGTACAGAGAGATCCAAACAAATTTGCCAAGTTTTTGAAACGTAACATCTACGACTGTGCAGATCATGCTGAATACATTGAAAAAAATGGGGGCATTGCCAGGCTCAATGAACTACGGGAGAGGGAATTCTTGCTCCACAGGGAGGCGGAAAATGGCGGACTTTAATATAATGGAACTTATGATATGTGTGGCCTCAAGAGAGCTTGGAAATGGTCACATGGCAAGCGTTGGAACAGGGGCACCCTGTGCAGCCGCCATGCTTGCTCAGAGGACCCTGGCTCCTCACCTCGTAATTATGTTTGAGTCAGGAGGTATAGATCCGCAGCTGACCGAAATGCCCATCTCTGTCGGGGATTCCAGGACCTTTCATAATGCTGTCATAGCATCCGGGATGTGTGATGTCATGGAAACATGCTGCAGGGGGTTTGTGGATTATACCATCCTGGGGGGTGTTCAGATCGACATGTACGGGAACCTGAACTCCACTATGATAGGTTACGACCACAGCAAACCCAAGGTAAGATTTCCAGGCAGTGGCGGATCTAATGACTTTGCTTCATTCTGCTGGAAGCAGATAATAATGACCATGCAGGATAAACGTCGTTTTGTAGAAAAGCTGGATTTTATTACTACCCCGGGCTGGCTTGAGGGAGGGGATTCCAGGGCAGTCTCCGGGCTACCTCTGGATACAGGGCCTTACAGGGTCATCACCAATATGGGGGTGATGGAGTTTGATCCCGAGAGCAAGCGCATGCGGGTACTATCCATCAATCCCGGGTATATGTTTAAGGATATACAGGATAACTGCGACTTTGAGATACTCCAGGCCCCTAGGGTCTTTGTGACCAAGCCCCCTACTGAAGCAGAACTTAAAATCCTGAGGGAAGAAGTGGACCCCCACCGGTATATAATAGGAAGATAGGCTGCAAGACACATATCTCCCAGACTTGAATAAATTTACAATTCTTGAACCTGTGAATGGCTATCGTTTTTTTTCTTTAATAACCCATACTTTCCCAACTTCATATAAAAGGTCTTATAATTCAGTCCTGCCTCACGGGCTGCTGCAGCAATGACACCATCGTGCTTATCCAGCAGGGACGAGAAATATTTTTCTTCAAATCGCTCAACAAAGCATTGTTTAAGATCTTTATATGCAGTTCCTTTATTCCCCCCCATAGAAATGTCTTGAAGAAACAGATTATCTTCCAAGCCTGTACCAAGAAAAGGAATCTTATCAATCATATCGGTATTAATAGAAACCATGGCCCGTTGCACAACATTTTCCAGTTCACGTACATTACCCGGCCATGAATAATTCATCAACTGATCCATAACACTTGATGATACCCCTTTTAGATTTGGATTAAGACTTTTTTGATATTTTGCAATAAAGTGGTTAACAAGCAATGGTATATCCTGTGTTCGCTCCCTGAGAGGAGGTGCCCAGATGGGGAAGACACTAATACGATAATACAGGTCTTTGCGAAAGAGCTTTTCCTTGATCATCTCTCCAATTGGGCTGTTAGTAGCGCAAATTACCCGAAAGTCCAGCTTTATCTCATGATTACTCCCCAGCCGCGTAATGCGGTTGTCCTGTAAGACCCTTAATATTTTGGATTGCAGACCCAAAGGGATATCACCTATCTCGTCAAGAAAAAGAGAGCCTGTATTAGCCTTCTCGAACTTCCCGATCCTCTGACTTATAGCCCCGCTAAAAGCCCCTTTTTCATGTCCGAAGAACTCGGATTCCAAGAGGTTTTCCGGCACAGCAGCACAGTTGATGACCACAAAAGGTCTCCCTTTACGTTTGCTCCTTGAGTGAATAGATCTGGCTACTAATTCTTTTCCTGTTCCTGTCTCTCCCAGTATAAGGACAGTGAGGTCAATATCCGCTGCCGTGATAATCTGCTCATAAACCTTCTGCATCTTTGGGTGTGCACCCACAAGCTGATCCATCCCCTGAGCATGTCGCTGGACCTGCCCTTTAAGTTTGATGTTTTCCTCTAATATCTCCTGCTGCTTTATTATCTTTGTTAGAGAGAGTTCTAATGTCCCCATATTAAAGGGTTTTTCCAGAAAGTCATATGCGCCATATTTCATGGCCTCCACTGCGGAGGATACATTGCCGAATGCTGTGATCATTACCACGTATGTAGATGGATATCTGCTACGTATCTCTTTTAAGAGGGTGATCCCGTTCATACGGGGCATCTTTATGTCAGTAAGTACGATATCGTAACGGGATTCTGAAAGTCTTTCCAGGGCACATACACCGTTTTCAGCAGTATCTATCGTAAACTCAGGGTAGCTGGCCTTCAGTGCTTCCTTTAGCTGTTCCAGGAAGATCTCTTCATCATCTACCAGCAGGATATTCTTTTTGTTATCCATAAAGCCCCCTAACTTTTCTCCTCTCGGGATATAGGAATTCTGATAACAAACTCTGCCCCATTTTTACCATCGCTTTTGACCTCAATCTCTCCATGATGGATTGATACAACCTTTTGAACCAAGGCCAAGCCAAGACCTGTACCTTTAGTCTTTGTTGTAAAAAATGGTTGTAATACCTTTCCCAGCTCTTTCCTGGGAATCCCACAGCCAGTATCTTTGATCCGGATCTCCAATGTATCTGCTGTAAAAGATTCTTCATTATAGCCAGTATTCCCTTTAAAGGGATACCTGGGTAGATAATGCGTGGTAATCTTTAAGATACCCCCACTTGGCATGACATCAATGGCGTTATCAATGATATTCTCTATGGCCTGCCGCAGCTGTATTCCATCTATGGTTATTCTATCCACATCCCTTGTAAAGTTCACATCTACCCTGATATCCTGTGCATTAAACTTATCTTCATAGTTAAAAATCAGGCCATTTATAATATTATTTATACTATGTCTTCTCAGCCTGACCCTGCCGGATTTTGTCCACTCCAGGACCCGGGTTACAAAGCTCTCAAGATTTTCTATACCGTTCTTTATGGCATCAAGAATCTTCTTTTGTCTTTGATCAATCTTACCAGACATAAAAATCAAATCCACACCTGTTTTGATCTGTTGTAATGGATTCCGCACCTCATGTGCAACATGTGCTGACATCTCTCCCAGAACTGCCAGCTTCTTTGTCCGGGCCAGCTCCTCTTCCATACGCTTTCTCTGGGTTATATCCATTATTGAGGCAATACTCTTCCTTGTTCCCGGGATAACACCTATTGTAAGAAATGCATCTTTTATGTTGCCGAATTTGTCAACAAGACGAAATTCATATTCCGACGGCGCACTTTGATCCATCTGCCTTCTATCCTTATGATAAAGCCTCATGCGCTCTACATCTTCTTCAAAGACAATGTCCGGCCAGAGCATCTTATTCTCTATCTCTTGTCTTGAATAACCTGTCAGCAGCTCGGCCTGATGGTTGGCCAGTGATATAGTATAATCATCTTCAAATATCATCATAGCCGTACCCGTATGTTCCACTAATATGCGGTATTTTTGCTCTGACTCACTGAGCCGTTCTTCTACCTCACGCATTGGCCTGAGGTCTCTAAAAATACTTACGGTAGCAACAGGATTATCATCTTTGTAGATATAGGATACTGATAAAGAAATAGGGATAAGATAACCATCCAGGGCACACAGTGTGGTCTCTTCACCTACGATCCTAGATGGAGCCTTGGCAGATCCTTTGTTCAAAAGGGCCGATACCCTTTTTTGCTCGCCCGGGCCCATGAAATCCCTTATAGAGATCCTGGTATCCAGGAGATCCTCAGCCTTGTAACCCGTGATCTTCTCAGCGGCATCATTGAATATTAATATCTTACCTTCCATATCTGTTGCAATAATAGCATCGCTGGAGTTATTTATCAGGCTTGTTACAAACCGATTCGAGGCCTCCAGCCGTTGCTGAATATACACTCGCTCAGTAATATCCCTGGCAATATTCAATGTTGCTGCTTTGTTATTAAACTTAATAACAGAGGGCGAAAGGGAAAAGATACGCTCTTTACTGTCTTTTGTTATAAAGATAACCTCATAGCGCTGTGGCATATCCTCTCCCCTGATACGCTTCTCATAGCGCTGTTCGATTATATCTCTCATCTCGGCGCGCACGATATCTTTAAGCCCCAGACACAGAAGTTCTGAGGTTTGATACCCTAATGCTCTTTTAAATTCGGGGTTTACATAACAGAAATGGTGATCCTGATACACAAAGACGCCATCACTTGCCTTTTCTACAAAGGATTGATAGATTTCCTTGGCTATCTTTATGGCTTTGGGATGTGGTTGATTGATTACTATTGATAAGAACCCCCTTTTTACGGGAAGAAGTATAGGGAAACTATCGTTGTGTCAAGCATAAACTGCCTGTATGTTAGAAGCAAGTAATCTGTCCGGAGGCAAGCTTCCATCAGAAGATTTTGGTGAAAATGTTGCATGGTGGTGGATCATGATATTAGCGCTTAATCTGAATGCAATGATGAAAAAGCTGGCAATGGGAGCTTCCTGGATATCAAAGAGAATGAAAGCCGTCAGATTTTCTTTTATTAATCTTCCTGGACGTGTGTTGAAACGTTCCCGCGGT
>Ga0222641_1000074_pt1 | contig 19354 bp, 20 predicted proteins | sample AntAcemetagen227_FD_179877 | JGI IMG/M metagenome (GOLD analysis project Ga0222641, IMG submission 179877) | Saline water microbial communities from Ace Lake, Antarctica - #227 | ecosystem: Environmental > Aquatic > Non-marine Saline and Alkaline > Saline | place: Antarctica: Ace Lake...
CCGGCTGAGTTCGAGGCGGTGTACGATCAGGAGCAGGCGAGTCCGGTCGCGGTGGCCGGACTCAAGTAATCTACCCTCCGGAGAACCCGGGGCGGTTCAAGTTGACGCTTCGATCCTTCTTCGTGGCGAGCTGGTCGAGTCGACTCTTTAACCGCTTGCGGCCTTTCGAGAAGTAGATGCTCATCGTGTCGTTCATTGATCCCCCTTCATCGGCCCCGAGCTGCACAATGAGCCGCTAGTGCGTCTTCTTCCATAGGAGATCCTACCATAGGAGAGGGGAGAGGGCAAACGCAGCATTGACTCGTTAGTGCGTTAGTTATACAATGCGCTTCGGTGATCAAGGATGCCGAGGAAGAGACAAGGCGAGATCCTGACTCAGAAGGTCTTCATGTGCCCCGTGAGCCTGCTGATGGCCCTCAAGGAAGCAGCTGTCAAGGAAGACGTGTCTGAGTCGGAGATCATCCGTCAGGCGTTGAGGGAGAAGCTGAAGAGCTAGGCTCTCTGGCCCGCCCCAGCTCATGGCGTATCTTCTCTATCTCCAGGCGAATGCGCTCGCTTTCTAGCTCGCGGCGTGTTATTTCTGCGTGTTCGCGCTTCCACATCAGGATGGTTGTCGACACAAATCCGCCCAAGGATGCAATCGCTGTTATCAGTGCTGCGCAGAGCAAGATCTCGTTGGAGCTGAATGCTCCTCCGCCTGCAGCTCGAAACAGCCAGGGGGACATCGAGACAAACAGGTAGGAAGCAATAGGCGCAGAGGCTCCCAGCAGAACGCCGAAGGTCAGTCTCAGGATTCTCAGACCGAGTTTCATATGCTTGTTCTCTCGTCCGCCCACGCTTGAGATGTCTCCTTAGATGCCCCAAGGATAACATGAGAGACGGGTAAGGGGCAAAGAGACAGGCCCCTGGCGATTGAGAAACCAAAGACCTGGCTCCACTCCTTTGCGGATTCTGCCCGCTCAAGAGTCCGCTGGGAACTTGCCCAGTCGGTTCACAGCTGTCGCATCATAGACTCTTCGTGCAACCGTGTCAAGTGAAGTCTGTCTGCATGTTTAGTGAGATTAGGGCGGTGGGGGCGGGATTCAGACCCGCGGGTCAGCTGTGAACCGACCGACCGCTTATGAAGCGGCTCCCTTTGGTCTCTTGGGTACCCCACCGCCCTGGCTGTCATGTAGCGTAAGGATAACAGAAGAACTTCCCGGCGAGCGAACCGCTCAAGATCAATACAGCACTAGAGAATAGAGATCGAGGCTTTCCTATGCCCGATAAACGTGATGTGTATCACACGGCCCTAGGGGACTCGAACTCGAAAGCGGCCTCCCTCTAGGAAGATTCGCGACTTGGCCTTGCCGTATGCTGGAAGAGGAATCCGCCATTCCGACGTTGAGGACTGCGATTGAACCATTCTTCTGGAGCCTGGGGGATTCGAACTAGCTCACGCGAGAAGCGCTGCGATCCCTTCTCGGCTGGGCCACCTGAGAGTTCCAAATTCGTCTACTGAGGGGCGGATCACCCGAAATCTCCTTCCGAAAGGCCCTTTAGAAGCAGCCTCTGTGCAGGTTTGGAACTTCCTGCCAGGCGCGAGGCCTTATTTGGCGTTTGGAGCCTGGGGGATTGAGTGTAGAACGCGTTCGCTGGCCATCCAGTGGTGATGAGCGTTCTGTTCTGTGATCTGAATGCACGCGGGGATGCCGTCTTAATCCTTCAATACAGCTTGCATGCCTCGTGAAGTCGAATCCCAGGCCAGGCACGCCTGACGTCACGACCGCACCCAGAACTTTCGTTTGGACGTTCGCCGTCGCAACCTGAGGTGAGTTCGAGTCCCCCGGATCCTCCAGCGCCTGCGACCCGTGCGCTGATGCCGGTATTGGCTATCGCGCAGGGAGTAGCCGATTCGGGTACAGTCGGGAGGTGGATCGGTGTCAGGTGGCTGGTGAGCTACGATACATGAGCGGAGGTAGACATGCGGAGACGGAGTATCGGATGGCTCGTCCTTGTCGTTGTTCTTGCGATGGGGCTCGTTTCGTGTGATTGGCTGATCGGACCAGTGATCCCGCCACCCGGAGGAACGCAGGACTACGGTGTGATCATGGGGACGGTCATCGACGCAGCAGGGCTGCCGTTGGCAAACGTGACGATTAAGGTCGGCTACCGAACAACGGCGAGCAACGATCAAGGGTGGTTCAGTCTGTCAGAAATGTCTGCGGGGACTGGGATTCTCGTTGCTTTCAGCCGCGTTGGGTACGCCACCAACTACCGGCCGATCGACGTCACGGTGGGGCAAAGTACGTTCGTCGAGGTAACCCTTTCGGCGATTGATGCCAGAACCACGTTCAACGCCGCGGACGGAGCAACGCTGACAACGGCGGATGGAGGAGCCGTCACGATTCCACCAGCTTCCTTGGTGACCAGCCAGGGGCAACCGTACTCTGGACCGGTCGACATCGCCCTGACGAGTTTCGATCCGACGGACGAGAATGAGCTGCTCGCCTTCCCCGGTGAGTACATCGGCGTGTCAACGACCGGGGCGACGGTCCCGATCAAGTCCTTTGGCTTCATGGACGTAACGCTCCGCGATCCCGCGGGGCGTGATCTGCAACTCGCTTCCGGACAGACAGCGCTGGTTACGATCCCCGTTCCGCTAACCATGCAGGCTGAGGCTTCGACCCTCGGCACCTGCCCGTTGTGGTATTACGATACAGCGAGTGGCATCTGGCGTGAGGAAGGGCAGGGAACCTACGATGCCGGCCAAGCGGCGTTCGTTGGCAGCGTATCCCACTTCACCACGTGGAACTTCGACGTCTCCTATCCCCGTGCCTACATCAGCGGGCGGGTCGTCGATTCGACGGGAGCGCCGGTTCAAGGCGCCGAGATTCGATGCTGGGGCAAGGGATGGACCTACGCTCGCTGGGAAAGCGGGGAGACGTCGACGGGAGTTGACGGACGGTTCATCCGGGTTCCGGTAGAGTGCCTTGTAGACGTCAACTACCGCGCTTCGAAAGGCGGACACAAGAGCATCAACTACACTACCGGCCCCCTCACCTGTGACATGGAATACGATGTGGGTGACATCTTCCTCGACTCGCCCGCTGTACAGATCATCCTCAGTTGGGGCGCCAATCCGGCGGATCTCGACAGCCACTTGGTAGGCCCCTCCGACTTCGGTGCGTTTCACGTCGACTACCGGGAGAAGGGGACGTTGTCCGCGGCGCCGTACGCGAACCTTGACACGGACGATACCACAAGCTATGGGCCGGAGGTCGTCTCGATCTCCCGCACCAAAACTGGAACGTATCGCTACTCAGTACGACACTACTCTGGCAGTGGGGACATAGCGACTTCAGGGGCGCGAGTGGAACTGATCATTCCAGCCATGGGGATCTACCGCTACACACCCCCAAGCGGGCAACCCGCTGGCACGGACATCTGGCGCGTCGTCGATCTTGTCATCGATCCCGCGTGGGGAATCACTGTGGACCCGGTCGGAGATTACGTTACTGGAGGAAACGATTCGCCGTTGCTCTTCCCATAGACGCTTTCCCCCTCTAGGGATTGGCGAAGTCCCGGCGGAGCCTCTGTGCTTGCGAACACAGTCTCGGAAGCGAGAGTGGTGTGGAGTTGGTTGCTAGCCAAGCAACTTGGCCAACGGGAAGCGCTGGCGCGAGCTGAAGGACGGAGGCGCGTTAGGGCTTCCGGTCCCGGCTCTCACGTGCGTTGGTGTTGGCTGCTACAGGGGAAGTCACGGTCTGAATGGATCCACACTGTGCTCGACTGAGCTTTGGAGGTGCAGGATGAGGATACTGAAGATGCTCTTGGGCATGGGGCTAGTGATAGCCAGCGTATAGGCACTAGCAGGGTGCGAGCCACCGTACACCGTATCGATTTCGGGCTGTGCCGGCAGTCTAGAGCCCTCGGAATGGGTCGGACATCCCCCCTTGACGATCTGCATGTCGGGCCTCGGGCAAGGTCCAACGGCCACGATAGTTGCAGTCTCGTTCGAGTGGGGCTTCGGTGACGGTTTCTCGGGAACGGGCAAGGAGCTTAGCTATACCTTCATGGCCCTTGGCGAGTATGAAGTGAGATTGACATGCCGCTTCTCCAATGGCGAAACGAGTAGTATGGACGGGCTTGTCAGTGTCGCAGGTGAACCCATCGCTCGCTTCACCGCGGTGGAAATCAAAGCCTCCGCGTCGTCGTTGTGGGGGAGGGTCTTTGGTGGTAGCAGCACTGACGGGGAGGAGGGGAGCATCGAGATCAAGTTCGATGCCGGCAGCTCGTACCCGGAGATCACGAAAGGATCATGGGCCTCAAAGCACCAGCCTGCGTGTCTCGAATGGCTCTTCGGCGACGGTCAAACAGAGACTGTAACGGTAGCTGCAGACGGGGGCACTTCGGGTTTCCAGATCTTCTTCCCGCCTTCTCCCATGACGATACGCCACGAGTATGCCACCTCCGGATTCTACGATGTTACACTCACGTTGACCGATAACCTTGGGTTCAGTGACACAATCACACAGACCATCACGGTGGGCACTCCTGGCGATGACGACGATCTGGCGGAGAACTTCGAACTGAGCACGGTCTTCTGGGAGCTGGACGACGAAGAGGAAGGCGACTGCATCTACGTCGACGGCACGGTTCAGAACGATGGCAACGTAGCGGCCGGAGTTGCACTGACAGCAACTGCGTACGACGCAGCAGGTCGTGCCGTCGGGACATTCACGTATTGGCCTGCTGGATCGACCAACATCGGCATCGGCGTGGACTACGCATACTCGTTCTTCTTGTGCGATCTGGCGGTTCCCGGAGCACAGGTGGTGAGTGTCGAGGTTGTCGTTACGGACGCGACGATCTACTACTAGCAGCGCGTGCACTCGTGATGTCGGATTGAAGACAGATCCACGGCAGGGACTGTGTCTGAGTTGGACGGCAGCTTCCCGGCGCAGACAAAGGGACTCAGATTGCGGTGGAGCCTGGGGGATTCGAACCGGCTCACGCGGGAAGCGTTGCGACTTCCTCTCGACTGGGCTATCTTGCGGTTCCAAATTCGTCCACTCGGGGGTAGAAGCGGATCGGGCTGTATGCCCGTCCCGCTTCTACCTCTGAGCGGTGAGGGTTTCTGTGAGTCCGCGGAAGCGAACTCACAAGCTGTCCGAAGGACGGCCGAGGGTACGAATCCTCGGAGCGGTGATCGCTACGAGTTTGCACCGCGCCAAACGTGCAAACTCGTAGGCAACTGGGAACTCGAAGGGTTCCCAGTTGCCATCCTCGTCGGGGTATGAGAAGGTTGTTTCTGGGATTTCTCGCCTGCCAAAGACCATCGAACTGTCCGGATTCCAGATTGTGGCGAGTGACGTCCAGGGGTGTTAGCTGGCTGAGTGCCCCAACACGCACTCGATTCCGCAGAGGTGCTGGTTCCCGCGAGAGAAGCGGAAGAGGTTCTTCGTAGGCGGGCAGAGACGCGTTCATCCGCAAGAAATGGCGGGACCTCTCGGGTTGGTGCGAATTGTGAGAGCGGTCTCCCAGACAGAGCGAAGGGCAGTTCCTTCTACCCGGAGATGAGCGATCGCACGGCATGGCTCGTCACGCTTCCCCGATCTGAGAGAGGCGGATGTCCGGATCTCCTGTCTCAGGCGACCGTTGCGCCTGTACACAACCTGGCTAACCTCAACGCGGGGGTTGGCGCCCTCACGCAGCATTCGGCAGAGGACCAGGTACTGGCCTTGGGGGTTGTTCAAACGGGGGGAAACGATGAATCCTGAGTTGGCAGCATTCCTGCAGCAACAGATGTGGCTCACGGACGACGAGATCTCAGCGATCGTCAAGGATCCCAGCGAGCTAGAAGCCTTGCTGGATGTGGTCTTCGAGGTTTCATAGGACGAGTCTCACGAATTACCTGTGCGCAAGTCCGAGGTCCTGAGTCAGGCGGTGGGACCCTCTCGGGTGGCAGCGAAGCCGGGCTTCGCGCGCGAAGCGGACGCTTGTCAGGTCTATCGCGCACTAGAACGTCGAGTTTGGAGATGGGGGTTGGCGGGTGCGCTGACGGAGATTCATCTGTTATGAGACGGCGATTCGTAACAGATAGACGTGCCATGATGGCGCTCGTTCCATATGTGGAGAAGAACTGGCCAGAAAATCTGCTCAGATGACTTCGTAACCCTCAACCGTGTCGATCAGCTCTGCAAGCGCCACTACGGCCGTCTGGCGTCCGGACTTCTCCTGAATCGTCTTCAGGACGCTTCTCTGGCGGAGTTCGCGAAGGATTTGCAAGGCGCTCTCCTGAGGGATGTCCGTGTATTCGGTGAACGGACTCGATCCGAATACACCAAGGACGAACAGTCCGTCAAGAATCCGCACTGCGAATCCGGTATTCATCCCATTGATGTCGCGCTTCATTCGCTCGGACAACCCCGAGTCATCGGGAAAGAGAAGAAACGGAAGTGAAGCGAGGGGGAAGCTCGAAGTCCGCGTCTTCGTCACTCGCGTGGTGCTTCGCCCCGCCCGTGATCGCTGGTCATGCGCACGGAACGGACCCGCAACCACGGCCATCGCAATCCGGTTTCCACCTTTCCGCGAAGCCATGACGTCCGGTCATCCGCCCTGCTCGCCGTGTAGAGAATGGAGCAGGGTCGAGTGGCGTTGCTGTACGCACAGAGTGGCAAGAATGTTATCAATGGCCATTGACAACACAACCAGTTCCTGGTACAAACAATTGCCCCTACACGGGCGGGTACCGAGACCGAATCGGCTTAGGGGGATGGTGTCGTGAGAAGCGCGGGACAGGCGGCATTGTTGTTCGCTGTTGCGATGGTTTGCGTTCTACTGGTTGTAGGCATCGGGGGGAATCAGTCGACAACCGCGGTCGTTGGTGAAGAGAGTCAGCCGAGCGCTGTCGCAGACGACGGCGTATGCCTCGACTGCCACAGCAACGCTGGGAAACTGATCTCGCTTCTGCGCGCTCGCGCGGAGCCGGAGGCGGAAGAGGAATCCGGCGGGTGTGCCGTCGCGCCGGGGCGGTCGGAGTTTCTCAACTACTTCGTCAAGAAGGAATTCGCTACCTCGACTCACGGGCAGCTTGGGTGCTCCGCCTGTCATGGGGGGGATACGGCGACGGACGATGTTGACGCGATCCATGCGGACATGCGAAGCGCGGGGACTCAGTGCTCCGTCTGTCACGGTGAGATTGCCCAGACCCACGAGACGAGCATTCATTGGACGCTGGCCGGTCAAGATGCGTCGCTTCGCATGCGGGCGGGAACGGAGGAGAACTTCGCTCAACTGGAGCCGGTTCGCCGCAACGACTGCAATACGTGCCATGCCTCGTGCGGCGACTGCCACGTGAACATCCCGCAAGCCGTAGGCGGCGGACTCATCTCGGGACACGAGTTCTACGGGACTCCGCCGATGGAGGATACCTGTGCCGTCTGCCACGGCAGCCGGGCCGGCGGGGAGTTCCTGGGGACATTGAGTGAGGAGATCCCTGCCGACGCCCACTTCCAGGCCGGAATGACGTGCCTCGACTGTCACAAGGAGCCGATGCACGGCGATGGCAGCCAGTATGACAGCCGCTGGGAGGTCGACGGCCTGCCGGGATGTACGGATTGCCATGAGGCCGTCCCGAACGCCTCGGTAGCGGCACACGGCATTCCATCTCATGCCGACGTGAGCTGTCAGGTGTGTCACGCGGTGTCGTACAAGAACTGCAGCGGCTGCCACGCGAGCATTGACGAGAGCGGCGAGTACCACCGAGCCCCTCAGGAGAAGGAATTCGTGGTCAAGGTTGGCCACAACACCACTCCCGGCTATCCGTACGAGTATGTGACCGTTCGACATAACCCGGTGGCGCGAGACGCGTTCGCCGCCTTCGGTGAGGACCTTTTGCCGGACTTCGATCAATACCCCAACTGGAAGACAGCCGCACCTCACAACGTACAGCGCAGCACACCGCAGAACGAGAGTTGTGAATCGTGCCACGAGAATGAAGCGTTGTTTCTGATGGAGCACGACCTTGATCCTGCGGACTCACAGGCGAATGAAGCTGTGATCGTTGAGGAGATGCCGTAAGAAAGGGGAGGTGAAACACAACTTGAGAAACCACAAACATTTGATCATTCTGATGGCTGCGATTTTGAGCGTAGGCCTGGCAGTCAGCGTGGCTTCGGCACAGACGCCGTATCAGTCTCTGCTGATGGGCGTGCTCGAAGGCCTGAAGGCCGACACTCCTTGGGGAATTGTCGACGTCACAGGCGCCCATGACCTATGGTTAGTCGGCGCGGCACTCTTCGTAGATGTTCGATCATCCGAGGATTACGAGGCGGAGCACATTCCTGGAGCGATCCTGGTCACGCTGGAGACGCTACCAGAGAATTTGGACAAGCTCCCCGAGGACAAGGGCACGTTGATCGTCACCTACTGCAAGACCGGCTGGCGGGCCGATCTTGGCATGATGACGCTGAGACTGCTCGGCTACGCCAACGTGAAGGGGTTTGACGGGAGCATAGTTGCTTGGATCGAGGCCGGCTATCCCACGACAAAAGGTTCAACTCCTTAGGGACTCGAGACAGTCTCCCTAAGGCTAGCCTACAGGGAGAGTGCGGCCTTGCGCAGGCTGCACTCTCCTGTTTGTTCCAGAAGACGATCTGTGTCCGGTGTACGTACGCATATCGGCGGCTCTGGCGGAGTGTTGTCACCGCCGCAGGGGCGGCTTGCGGGTACCGGGCCGGCTTTGCCACTCGACGTCGCGACCGCTAGAATGGATGATCCATGTGCACCACTCGTACGTCACAGAGTCTATCGGCGAGCCCTACTGCGCAGTATAGCCGTCCCCTGTATACCATCGGCGTGGCTGCGGAGTTGCTGGGCGTCCATCCGCGCACACTGCGGATCTACGAGGAGAGGAACCTCCTTCTTCCCGCGCGCCGCGCAAACTGGCGCTACTTCTCGAAACGCGATGTGATCTGGGCTAAGGGCATTCAGTACTTGCTGCATGATGTCGGCATGAGCATCGCAGGTGTCCAACGCGTTCTTGCCCTCATCCCGTGTTCGTGCATGCTACCGTGCTCCGAAGCTGAGAGGAAGTCCTGCCCCAAGTTCGAGGACAAGCGCCAGCCCTGTTGGGCTGTCGCACCCAGACCTGATCACACGTGCTATCAGTGTCACGTCTACCAGTCTGCTCCCGCGTGGATCCTTGAAGAAGACGAGCTCGCTTCCATCGAGGCTTTCGCGGAGAGCGTTCTGTAGCGGCGCTCCGATCTGCACGAAGGCAACCGTTCCGTTGATGCGTTCGCTTCTCCTATCGACCAGCCGGTGAGCCACACAAGGCTGGAGGTCGCCGGTGTCAGTCCCCAGGTGCGTGGGCGCTTGTGCGCTGCTCGTCGGCCGGAGTGGAGGGTCAGCGTGCTTGCCGAACCCGGCGGCCGACACTCACGGTGATTGCGCCTCCGCGGCTGCCATCGTCCGCCCGATGTCTCCAGCAAGGCGTACAGGCGGTTGGGGCGCAGTGTCGCGTATGATGTCGGATTCGCTGCCAGGCATCTGTGCCGTCATTCGCTACGCGACGGAATGACGTGATTCCGGGCCGCGCAGAAGACCGGACGAAAGCGAGGAAGGATTCGTGGACAACGCGCGAGCTGTAGGAGCCACATTCAGCAAAGAGATTGCGAAGTTCTTGAGGAGGGGACTGCGGATCAGCCTTCGCCATCCGCGCGTTCTGCCCCTTGTCTTGCGATTGCTCAGAGGCCAGCAGCGGGCGGCACGCCTACGCAGCAGGATGGAAGAGCGGGGCGTCCATGTGCCGCCGATGCTCATCTGTAGCGTCACGAACCGATGCAATCTCAGCTGCAAGGGCTGCTACGCGCAAGTGCACCGTAACTCGGAGGAGAGAGAACTGACCTCCGATGAGCTGGCGGATGCACTTCGGCAGGCGGAGGAGCTTGGTGTGTCCATCGTGCTCATCGCCGGGGGCGAGCCGCTCACCAGACCGGAGATCCTCGACATCACCGAGGCCTTCCCGAGCATCATTTTCGTCATGTTCAGTAACGGTCTGCTCATCGATGAGCACGTGGTGAAGCGACTGAGGAAGCAGCGGCACGTCGTGCCGATCGTCAGTCTGGAAGGCGACTCCCCGGATACCGACGGCCGCCGGGGCGCCGGCGTCCACGAGGCGGCGCGCGGGGCGATGAAGCAGCTCGGCGATGCTGGCGTCCTCTATGGAACATCGCTGACTGTGACAGCGGGGAACTTCGACACGGTCTTGAGCGAGCGTTTCGTCACTGGGCTGATTGCCGACGGCTGTTGGCTCCTCTTCTTCATCGACTACGTCCCGATCGAAGAGGGTACCGAGGATCTCGTTCTCACGACGGAGCTGATCGAGGAAGAGGCTCGTCGGTTGGACGTCTACAGACGCAACCATCCAGCGCTTCTGGTCGCCTTTCCGGGAGACGAAGAGATGTACGGCGGCTGTCTGGCGGCAGGGCGAGGGTTCGTCCATCTCAGTCCCGAAGGACGCGTTGAGCCGTGTCCTTTTTCCCCGTACTCCGACGCAAGCTTGAGGAATCAACGGCTGGAGGAGGCCCTGAAGTCCGATTTGCTGCGCGCGATCCGGGAGAATCACGAGATCTTGGACGAGACGAAAGGTGGATGTGCGCTGTGGGAGGCGAGGGAGTGGGTGGCGTCGCTCCAGCAGCACTCGGACTAGAGAAACAGGAGGTGTGCCATGGCGAACGCAGTTGTGATCTACGACTCCAAGCATGGGAACACGAAGGCCGTGGCGGAATCGATCGCGGAGGGTCTACGAGACGGCGGGGTCGTTGACGTTCTCGTGGTGCGAGTCGACGCCACGAAACTCGAGACACTCGACGGCTACGATGCCCTCGTCATCGGAAGTCCGAATCACATCGGAGGCGCGACGCGGAGGATCAAGAGACTCATTGCGGACCTCAGCAAACTCCAAGGAAAGCTTGTCGCCGTTTTCGATACCTATATGGGCAAGGACTTCGAGAAGGCCGTCGGCAGGATGCTCAAGCGTCTGGGCGACATCGCGCCCGGGATCGAGGCGATCACGCCGGGTCTGTCCGTCCTGGTCAACGGCTTGACCGGACCGATCGCAGATGGAGAGCTTGCCAAGAGCAAAGCCTTTGGAGAGAGAATCGCTGCCCGCCTGGGCGACCGCTCATAGAGCCGTCGCGTCTCCGTATCACGGCAATACGCATGCCGCGGAATGCCTCAACAGGGTGGTTCACGCCCGAGACGCAGCATCAAGCTCCTCGACGTCATCGGCCGTGGGTTCCGGGACGTGGCCGATGTCGACCGGCGATTGGGATCGTGCTCCAAGTGCAGCGATCCCGCGGGACGATCCGTCACAACGTTCACCCGGGGCCAGCGGTCCTGCGTCACAGGATGGCCTTACCGTTCGGGCTTTTCTCACTGGCGGTTTGTGCCTTCGTTTCCCTCCCGAGGAAGAATCAGGCGGACCGTGCGCTCGAGGAACACGTAGTCCCATGCCCAGTTGAGGAGCACCAACACGCGGTTCCGGAAGCCGATGAGCTTGACGAGATGGAAACCGAGCCACAGCAGCCAGGCGGGCAGCCCCTTGAACGACCTCCCGAAGGGTGTGGCGACGGCCTTGTTGCGCCCGATCGTGACCATGGTGCCCCGATCCCGATAGTGGAACGGAAGTGGATCCAAGCCGCCGTGCTGACGCTGAATGTTCTTGACTGCCGCCGTGGCCTGCTGGATCGCGACAGGAGCCGTCAGGGGCAGCACCTGGTTGTCTTGGTCGAGTCGAGCAAGATCTCCGACCACGTACACGTTCGGATGTCCCGGCATCTGAAGCGTCGGTGAGACCAGGACGCGCCGATCGGGACCCAAAGGGAGTTGCCGTATCTCTCCGACGGGAGCTCCCTGCACGCCGGCGGTCCAAACCGCCGTCCGCGTCGGAATGAGCATGCCATCTTCGAGCTGCAGATCGTCGACCGAGACGCTCGTGACTGGTGAGCCCAGGCGGACCTCGACGCCCATCCGCCGGAGTCGCTTCAACGTGTACTCCTGCAGCGTGTGTGGAAGACCCGGCAAGAGGTGCGGGACCGCTTGCAGCAGCAGCACCTGGACCTCGCGCTTCGGATCGATGCGGCGGTAGTCCTTGCCGATCGGACCCCGAACGAGTTCGGTCAGCGCCCCGGCGAATTCCACTCCCGTGGGACCGCCGCCGATGATGGCGAACGTGAGCAGTTGCCTGTATTTCGCTTCCTCGCGTTCGAGGTCGGCGAGTTCGAAGCACTGCAGGATGTGGTTGCGGAGCGCGATCCCCTGATCAACGGTCTTCAGGGGGAACGCGAATTCCTCTGCTCCGGGGACGCCGAAGTAGCAGGTGACGCTGCCCAAGGCCAGAACGAGGTACTCGTAGGAGACGGCGCCGCGGGAAGTGGACACCGCGTTCTCCTCGAGACTGACGGCGTCCAGTTCGGCCATCAAGAACGACACGCGTGGATCTCGCCGCAAGACGTGCCTGAGAGGGAACGCGATCGCTTCGGGCTCAAGCTCGGCTGCGGCGACTTGGTACAGCAGCGGAAGGAATGTGTGGTAGTTGTCGCGGTCGATGAGGCGGACGTCGAAGCCGGAACGGGCCAACCCTCGGCATACCCAGAGCCCAGCAAAGCCACCCCCGGCAACAACGACCTGTGCCGATTCTTGTATCATCCGGCACCCCCATGGCTTGAGGATCAACCATCCCACCAGGTTGCCTGATGGAACGGCGAATGAGCCAGCGAAGCCGGCTCCTCGACACGTCGCGCTGGCATCGATTCGAGAGGAAGGCTAGGATTCGAGGGTGGGGACGTTGTGAGAGCGCCGGGCGTATTCCAGCAAGAAGCGGAGGGCTTGCGAGAGATGACACGATACCGACTGATCGTCAACCCAACGGCGGGCGGGGGTAGGGCACGAATCGCCGTGCCCGCCATCGAGCGGATGCTGACTGCCCATGGCCTGAGTTTCGACACCAAGCACACAGAACGCCCATGGCATGCGGCGGAACTCTCGAGACAAGCCATCGGCGATGGAATCGACGTAGTCGTGGCAGTTGGCGGCGACGGCACGGCCAACGAGGTTCTGAACGGCCTGATGCAAGCGAAGCTCGCTGAGGAGGGAAGCGCCGCGTTGGGCGTGTTGTGCGTCGGTAGGGGGAACGATTTCGCTTTCAGTGTGGGTATACCCCAGTGTCTCGAGGATGGCTGCAAGTGCTTGTCCGAGGATTGCAGACGCATGATCGACATCGGTCTTGCCGAGGGGGACCAGCTTCCCGAGGCCCGTTTCTTTGGCAACGGCATTGGTGTTGGATTCGATGCCGTCGTCGGGTTCGAAGCGGCCAAATTGAAGCGCCTGAGCGGATTTCTGGGCTACCTTGTCGCCGCGCTCAAGACTATTTTCCTCTACTTCCGGGCGCCACAGACTCGCATCGAGTACGGCGAGCAGACGATCGAGCAGAGGTCGCTGATGATCTCCGTGATGAATGGCCGGCGCCTGGGCGGGGGATTCATGATGGCTCCTGAGGCAGAGATCGACGACGGTCTGTTCGATCTGAACATCGTGAGGGAAGTCGGCCGGGCCAGGGTTTTCGCCCTGATCCTGCGATTCATGAAGGGGACGCAGGCAGGTCAGCCGGAGATCTTGAGCGACCGGACACGGCGCATCACAGTGACCGCGACCGACGGAGTCCTCCCCGCGCACGCAGACGGCGAGACCCTTTGCGAGAAAGGGAAGACGCTGACGATGGAGCTCCTTCCGCGACAGATCGAGGTTCTCTCGCAAGCGTCCGCAGGTGGACGGTGACCGCGGTAGGGAGGCTCGTGGATGCTGTGATCAGCGGGCTGTTGCGGATCATCTGCAAGGTGGACGGGAAGCAGATCGAGAAGGTCCCGGCGCACGGGCCGCTTATCCTGATCACCAATCACGTCAACTTCCTCGAGATCCCCGTCATTCACTGCCGGCTGCGCCCACGCAAGGTGATCGGCTTGGCGAAGGCCGAGGCCTGGGGGAATCCGATTGTCCGGTGGCTGTTCGATCAGTGGGAGGCCATCCCCATTCGACGGGGCGAATCGGACATCGGCGCGCTGCGTCAGACGCTCGGTGCGCTCAAGAGAGGCGCGATCCTCGGCCTGGCTCCGGAGGGAACGCGTAGCGGACACGGACGCTTGCAGCGCGGGCACACAGGGATCGTGACGATCGCTCTAAGGAGCGGGGCTCCGCTGCTGCCCTTCGTTTTCTACGGTGGCGAGACGTTCCGCCGAAACGTACGACGTCTGCGACGAACACCCTTCCACATCGTCGTCGGAGAGCCCTTCACCTTGGATGCGGGGGAAGAGAGGATTGACCGCAACGTCCGCCAACGCATCACCGATGAGATCATGTTCCAACTGGCCGCGCTCTTGCCGCCGGCGTATCGAGGCCACTACGCCGATCTGGAAGCCGCCACCGAGACGTACTTGAGGTTCACGGCCTCACCAGGAGCCACTTGATCGCGAGTTGACCCGGTCGGGAGGACTTCCCGGGAGCAGCGGTACGCCATCGAGCGGGCTCTCTGGTTTCGCGTACCCTTGGAGGCGCCCATCGCGAAGCCCGATTGGAGCGGCGCGATGTCCCGTGGCTGCTCGGCGCGATCCTGTCGGCGGCGTAGCAGGTTCGATCCTCACCACCGTGACGACCACGCCGAGTAGGTCGGGGTCGCAGGACCTCTCATCGAACACTGTTATAATAGGCCTTCGCTTCGAAGGAGGCAGGACATTGAAGATTCTTGTGGGGTACTTCAGCGAAACGGGGAACACGAAGAAGATCGCCGCGGCGATCGGCGAAGAAGCGGTCGCACAGGGACACGAGGCGCTCGTCGCCACGGTGGGAGAGATCAAGCCGGACGACCTGGCGGGCTACGACGTCGTCTTTCTCGGATCGACGTGCCACTCGGCAGACATCGCCGCGCCGGCGCGGAACCTTCTCGACGGCATTCCGTCCGGCTCGCGATGCAAGCTTGCTGGCTTCGTAACGCACTCGACGACGATGCCCGAGGCCGGCGACTGGCAGAAGAAAACGTATGAGCAGTGGGCGGGCAAGTGTCCAAGGACGTTCAGCGCAGTGTGTGAGGAGAAGGGGATCGAGCTTCTCGGCTTCTTCCACTGCCAGGGCGCTCCCTCTCCCCAGATCGAGGCGTTCATCCACAGTACGATCCTCACCGATGACGCGCAATGGGACTCCTACGTCGAAGATGTGCGCAAGCATCCGACGTCGCAGGATCTCGAAGCAGCAAAGCGCTTCGCGCGGGACGCGCTCGCGGGAAGCTAGCCCAGTCAATCCTTCGCCATCGGATTCTCGGCAATGCGGGAGAGCGAGATGAGCAGACGCGTAGGCAGCAGGGCGGCGGCCTGTCTGCTGGCCCTTGTGGCGCTCTGGTCACTCGGCACCACGGCCTGCACCAGCCTTCTCGTCGGACGAGGGGCCACGGCCGACGGGGGCACGTTCGTCACCTACAGCTGCGATGGAGGTATCTTCGCGGCGCTACGTATCGAGGGGGAAGCCGTGCATCCGCCGGGCTCCATGGCCACCCTGTTCGGGGACGCTTCCTTCTTCGACGACGGAGCTTCAGTAGCGTCGGCGGTCATCGGCTCGCTTCCGCAGGTTCGCTCGACCTACCGCTACATCGATGTGCTCGCGGGCCCGAGCATGACGCACATCGGTGGCATGAACCAGCATGGCGTCAGCATTGCGGAGTCCTCACTCGGGGGGGGCGCGCCCTGAGCTTGCCAATCCGCTGGGCATCCTCTCACCGTTCTCGGCTTGTGCGGAGCGAAGCCTGATGACGCTCGCCCTGCAGCGGGCGAGGTCCGCGCGGGAGGCGATTCAGATCATCGGCGCGCTTGCCGAAGCCTACGGATACCACAGCCCCTTCCCGGTTGACGGAGAACAACTGGCGATCGGCGATGGGACCGAAACCTGGACGATGGAGATCTTCGGACCCGGCCCGGACTGGACGCCCGACTTCGACGAACCCGGCGCCGTGTGGTGCGCGCAGCGAATCCCCGATGGCTACGTCGGGATCTCGGCCAACCGAAGCCGCATCGGCGAGATCGACTTGGCGGATTCCGACCGATTCCTTGCATCGTCCAACGTGTTCTCGTTGGCCGAAGCGCTTGGCTGGTGGAGTCCAGAGACCGGGGAGGCCTTCAAGTGGTCCGACGCCTATGCGCCCGATGCCTGTCGGCGCTGCGCGATTCGGGAGTGGCGGGCGTTCGATCTCGTTGCGCCGTCCCTCGGCCTTTCGCCGGCGGATCCGCTGCCGTTTTCGGTCGAGCCGGACCGGCCGCTTTCGACGTCGGACGTTATGGCGATTCAGCGGGACCTGCTTGAGGGAACGGAGTTCGACGTTACGGCGGATCCGTCGTTCGTCGTTGACGGCGAGCGGAGCCCGCTCGCATGCCCGATGTGTCGCTGGCCGTTCTATGACCTGGTTGGCGTGAGCCCTGAACGAACGATCAACAACGCCAGATCCTCCTTTTCGTGTCTCTATCAGACACGGACCGATCAGCCTTCGGAGCTGATAGGATGCGCGTGGTTCGGATTCGGTCCGGCGGCCACAACGTGCTACATGCCAGTCTACTCCGGAGTCACCGTGCTTCCTGCCGACTGGGGATCCGAGCAGGTAGCGACGGGCGATCTGTTTCTTCCGTTCTGGTCGATGACTCTGCCCGGCTACCTGGCGTCGGCTCAGTGGCAGGATGCCTACCCGGTACTCTGTGCGGTGAGGGATCCGGCGGAAGAGGCGTTCATGGAGGAGCAGTCGGCTCTCGCCGCGGTCCTCGCGCAGCTGGGAGATGGCGACGGCGCGCACATCGCGCAGTATCTGAACGAGTACACGCTCGACCGGCTTCTCGCTGTGGAAAAGGCATTCGGCGATCTGACAACACGCTTCCTCGTGGACTACTACGTCGGCTTGGCCCCGTTCGTCTCGTGTCCGACGCCCGTGGTCGAGCTGCCCGAGTTCCCATAATCCGAAAGGGACTGCCTATCATGGCACCCGTCGCGGATCGTTGAGGAGAACGTCTCGATCGGCTACCGTCGGCGCGCGGCCCATCGCAGTGAAAGCGGGGAAAGAATGTTCGAACTACTGAAGGGGATTCGTCTGTTCTCCGGCCTGGATGACGTAGCGCTTCTCGCGCTGCAGAACGTCATCGAGCGCGCGAGCTTCGAGGCCGGCGACCGGCTCTGTACCGAGGGCGAGGCCGGCGATCGAATGTTCATCATCAAGTCGGGAGACGTCGCCGTCTTGAAAGCTGTCGACGACGGCGATCCCGTCGAGGTGACGACTCTGCATGGTGGCGACATCGCCGGCGAGATGGGCCTGTTCGGCGAGAGAACACGTTCGGCCACGCTGCAAGCGTGCACGACGTGCGAGGTGTGGGCGCTCGGCTACGACGTGTTTGAGCGACTACTGGAGACGGAGGGGACGGTCGCCAAGGGCCTTCTCGCCTACATGTCCAGGCACCTCGAGCGTGAGACGGCGGCCGTCGCGACCCTTCGAGCGAAGGAAGAAGGGCGCGGCCTCCGCGTCGCGTTCTTCCAGACCAGCCCGTACCGAAATCGGCTCTATCAGGAGATGAACCGATACGCCTACGCGATGCGCTTCTTTTCGCCCAGGCTGACGCTTGACACGGTCCCGCTCGCGACCGGCTTCCGGGTGATCGTCGTCAGCGCGAACGACTGCCTCGACGAGGGAGTTCTCGAAGCCCTCCATGAACTTGGCGTGGAGATGATCGCCTTGCGCTGCGCGGGCTTCAACAACGTCGATCTGTCGGCTTGCGATCGACTCGGGCTCAGCGTCGCCAGGGTGCCGGCCTACTCCCCGCACGCTGTGGCGGAGCACGCCGTCGCGCTGATGATGGGGCTGAACCGACGTACGCATCGGGCTCACGCCCGCGTCCGCGACGGGAACTTCTCTCTCCACGGATTGGTCGGATTCGACATGCACGGGAAGACGGCAGGCGTCATCGGCACGGGCAAGATCGGAACGTGTCTACTCGACGCCCTTCACGGCTTCGGTTGCCGACTGATCGCCTACGACCTGTTCCCAAGGCAAGATCTCGTCGATCGGCTCGATCTGCGGTACGTGGAGTTGGATGAGCTGTTCGCGGAAGCGGACATCATCAGCCTGCATGCCGCACTGACGCCGGAGTCCTATCATCTGATCGACGCAGCCGCGATCGAGAAGATGAAGGACGGCGTCATGTTGATCAACACCGCTCGTGGCGGCCTCGTCGACACACCGGCGGTGCTCGACGGGCTCAAGCGCGGCAAGATCGGGTACGCGGGCCTCGACGTCTACGAGGAAGAGGCGGACTACTTCTACAAGGATCTCTCCGACAGCCTCATTGCCGACGACACGCTCGCCCGTCTGACCACGTTCAACAACGTGATGGTCACCGGCCACCAGGGATCACTGACCGAGACCGCACAGAGGAACATGGCCGAGACGACGATCGAGAACATCCGCGAATTCGAGCTAGGCCGGCGGGGCGCGGACCTGACCAACGCAGTCGTTCCGCGTCACTCCTAGTTCGCGTGGGGATCATCCGTTGAGACTGTCGGGAAGTCCGGCTACCTTCAACATATCCAAGCGAGCAAGGAGGACCCTGTGCTCACTCGAAGCTCCGGCGCGCGTTCCAGCCTCTCTCGTTCTGTCGGTTGCCGCTCTCTGCCTCTTGGCACCCTTCGTCGTGGCGTCACCACCCTCCATGGATGCGGCCCTCGAAGCTGTAGATGGCCTTCCCTTCGACGATTTCGTCGATGCGTGTTATCGCCAGATCATGCTCCGCGACCCGGACACCGTCTGGTCGTACGACCTGCAGGTGGACTACGGCCTCGAGAGCTTCGAGGAATGGACAGACCTCTCACCCGAGGCGTTCGAAGAGACCTGCCGGCTGGATACTGAGCTGCTCAATCTCTTGAGGACCCACGACTGGGCCGTGTTGACTCCGGAGCAGCAGCTGGACTACGACGTCTACGAGTGGTTTCTCGAAGATCGCATTCGGCTTCACGAGTTTCCCTACTGGAACTACGTGCTCGGACCGTCCGCGTACGGAGCGCAGAACCAGGGTCTTGACCTTCTCGCGATCCTTCCGATCGAATCGGTTCAGGATGCGGAGGACTACATCACGCGTCTGCGCGGTGTGTCGGCCTGGATGGATCAGCTGATCGGTGCCTTTCGGACCCGCGAGGCCGTAGGCATCGTGCCCACCCAACTCGCCGTCGACATGATCCTCTCCGAACTGGATGACATGCTTCCGCAGATCCCGGACACGAGCCTACGGCCTCGCGG
>Ga0222641_1000080_pt1 | contig 18788 bp, 27 predicted proteins | sample AntAcemetagen227_FD_179877 | JGI IMG/M metagenome (GOLD analysis project Ga0222641, IMG submission 179877) | Saline water microbial communities from Ace Lake, Antarctica - #227 | ecosystem: Environmental > Aquatic > Non-marine Saline and Alkaline > Saline | place: Antarctica: Ace Lake...
TTTTCCCGTTGACTACCAACTATATTTCGCTGGGGTCTGTCTATTCTGGGGGCGGCATCCTGCTGACCCATTCAGGTATGTCGGTATCAACCAACTTTGGATTGACGCGATCCAGTATGTCGACCAGTACCCGGGGCGACTTTCCCATGAGTAGGCCGATGTCGAACCAGGTGCCGCAGGCGGTGATAATCTCCAACTGCTGCTCGGCCGGCAGCCAGTCGAACAGGCTCAAGGTCAACCGGTACAAAGTCCCCATGAAGACATTCTCCGCCTCTTTCTCCTTTGTGTCCTGGGAGTAGTATAGCACTGGGTGCAGCTCCTCGGTGAGCTCGTCCATGACCTGGCTCAGGTCGTCTGGGGTGATGGCTGGTAGCTTTTTCATAATGTTGCCTCCTTTCCATTTTCCCTGCTTCTACTATATAGCGAGAAACAAAAAAAGGGGTAGTGGGATTTGAACCCCCTACCCCCGCAAACAAAAAAGGGGCAGCCAGGTCATCCCCGACTGCCCCTAAAATTAGGCACAAAAAAGGCACAATATCCCTTATCGGACACTGTGCCGTGAAAAGATTAGACTTCCCCTTATCAAGTGGAGCGTTTTATCACTGCTAGGCAATCGCCCCGCTCTCATAGAGGATAGGCTTACCCTATATCAAAGTCGGCTTTTTTGTGCTTATGGTCAACCCCGCTAGGCTCTTACTTGATAACCCGCAACTCGCTGGCATTATCAAACGGTAAGGACTAGCCTTGCCCGCTAGCCCTCACCAGCCTTTGTAGGGATATCCCGCCCGCCAAAGCTGGCTTACCTTTGCCTCATTCAGTTTTCAGTAGCATAATCAAGCTGCGATACGCTAGCCTTGATATATACCGCCCAAGAGGTTTTACCCTCTCACTATATATATCGCCAAAAAGTCCTGTTTTGTCACCCCTAAACTAGACTTTTTTGTGCCCTTTTTTGCTCTTTCCAGTAATACTTTCGTTCTGTATCCGAAAGCTGATAACCCGCTTCCTTTTTATAGGCAAGTTTAACGAACCTATGCGGATAGCTCTGTAGTATTAGCCTTGCGTCTAGCCTAGCCACCACGTCAATGGCGTTATCATCAGCCATCAATTCGTGTAGCGGAGTGCTATTGCCGTTGCCATCCTCTACCAGCCTGTCAAGGCGTTCTGTCTTTATAGCCTTTGGGCAATCGTTATCACCGTAGAGGAACCACTCTTTACACTTCTCTCGTTGCGCCTTGCTACACCGCCCGCAGTCTATCCCGTTTTTGGACTTATACCACTTGCGCCAGTAGTCGGCTACTTCGTATTGTGCTATACGAACTAGCCCGCTAGTGGTCAATTCCTTGCCCTTAACGTCATAGTTCAGCTTTACCCTAGCCATAGCCAAGAGCAAGTCGTGTAAAAAGTCCTCTCTGTCCTCTGGCTTAACCTTGTGAGTGAAGTTTTTACCCACGCTGTAGAATACCGCATAGTCGCCGTCTAGCTGGTCATAGCCGTTATGACCGTTACCGTTATAGTCCATTTACTCACCTCACCTTTTAGACCAGGCAAGGCAAGCTAGCTCTGGCTTCTCATATTCAATTGTTAAGGTGCTCTAGCTGGCTAGGCTAGCAATTCAATCTAGAATTGATAATTTTAGCTGTCTCACTCACCCCTTTACTAGATAATATACATTATATCGTAGCTAATATAAACATATCATAACTGTTTTATATTTGTCAATAGATTTCTAGCCAGATTATAAAAGATTTTTTTTGGTCATTTTAGTGAGTAATTTTGCCGAACAATGACGGAGCTGCCTTAAAGAATAAAGAAGAAGGGCAGGTGTCAAACCTGCCCTTCTTCTATCCTTACCCCTGGGTCAACCTAGAAGGCTGGGGGTAGCCTCTTCTTGAGCTCGCTGGGCATTATACGGGCATAGATTAGCGTGGTCTGGTATTGCTTGTGTCCGAGGAAGTCCTTTATGTCCTCCAGGGCTACACCCTGCCGTCTGAGCTCCGATGCCCTGGCATGTCTGAGCTGATGTGGCGTCAGCTTTCTTATCCCAGCCTTATTGCCTAACCTCTTTATTCCGTAGTGGAGCTTCCAGTAGGGTTGCGGAAATACTTTGCCTTCTCGCTTGCCGGTATACCGCTTTAGTTCCTTAAGTGTCATATCACTTACCGGAATCCTTGTCTCCTCACCACCCTTTCTAGTTATCTTAAGGAGACCATTATCATAATCAATATCTTTTGCTTCCAGGTTCATCAGCTCTGCTATTCTTAAAGCTGCATCATAAATAGTCATAATCAGAGCGCGCTCATAAGGTGTCTCGGTAATAGCAACAAGATTTTTAACTTCTTCGGCCGTGCGTAGCTGGGGTAATTTTTGCTGTATCTTCGGTCCCCGGATGAGCAGGTCGAAGTCGGGCCTTTGTTCCTTAGGGGCTTTCTTTTTCATCCACCAAAAGTATGCCCTGAGTGCTGATAGGTGACGGTTTACTGACGCTGCCGACAGTCCATTTTTTTGGAGATTGTGGATAAATTCTTCCACCGTCTCCTCTGTCGGCTTACTACCCATCAAGAACTGCTGAAAAAGCTCTAGTGTCTGGCGGTAAGCCTTCTTGGTGAGTGAAGCTGCTTCATATTCATCAATAAACCTACCAATGGATGTAGTCACCTCAACCTCTCTATTGACATACAAAATAATTTCTATTATAATAACATGCAGGCTGGGAGTTGTCAAGCGGAGTGGTATAATAGGGCTATGACTAGGCGCAAAAAAGGGACTGAAATACAGGATGCCGTTGATGCTATTGCCGGCTTGCGCGACCTGGCAATGGATACATTTGAGAAGCTGACCGGGAAAAGCGTCGCCGCCTGGCTCACAGAGTTTCAACAAAAGCCCCGAGAGTTGCCTGGGGGAGAGCAAGCAGCTCCTCAGCAGGAGCCAGCTATGCCCCTGGCTGACGTCTATGCTGTACTCGGTCTTCCGCAGACAGCTTCTCTGGAGGAAGTCAAGAGAAACTATAAACGCCTTGCGGCAGTTTTTCATCCGGATCGGGGAGGATACCAAGAGGCAATGGTTTTACTCAATAATGCCTATGAGAGGATAAAAAGGGAGAGGAAATGACGAGGCGGAAATCAGCCGCTGAAGTACTGCGTGAGGCAAACCCGGAGCTCACGGTTATAGAAGCTCGGCCTTACCCGCATCGGCGTGGAAAGAAAGCAGTCAAGCTCGAAGAACAGCCTAAGCCAGAACTCCCTCAGTATGTGCCGCATAAGGCGACTGAGGAAGAGTGGGAGGCAGCTGGGGGGGTCAATTGCCCCGTTTGTGGGAAGCCCACAACGAGACTGCTTCCTTATGGATTCAGCCGCAAGCGCAAGGCCTGCCCGGCCTGTATTGAGAGGCGAATAAAGCTGCTTGACACCAAAGCGAGGATCCTGGCGGTAAGGCGTGCTCCCAGGCGCGGCTCCTCCAATAGAGCCAGGATGATGATGATTAAGTATAACAATAAGCACCCAGAGATGACGTAGCTATACAAAGAAGGCCCCGGATTTAACCCGGGGCCTCTCTTTTACCTGGATAAAGGCTATGCCTTTATCTTGCCGGCAGCTCTTAGCTGGCAGATTACCTTGGCGGGCACGACCTCATGAGTTATCGGGTTTACCGCAATGCCCTTGACCCCGGCACATCCCCTGGAGATGCCGATTGCCTTGTCCAGCCCTGCCCTTACCGCAGCGGGAGCCGCAGCGAAGTTGAACTTCCATGGCACAGACCTTCCGACATACCTCTGGCCCTTTCCGGGTGGCGCGCCGAACGGAGTTGTTGCAGTTCTATGAGCTGCGTCCTCAGCAATTTCCGCCACATCCACCAACGAGACTTCCTCTGGTAGTAACTTCGCCATGTCTTCCTCCGTCTAGTATTTTCTTTAGCTTACCTTGCCCTGGGGAACCTGTCAAAGACCCCTAGTTTTATGCTACAATTAAAACTAGGATGGCAAAGGGACAGAAGGGTATTTTCATATCCGAAGCTCAATATAAGATGGTCAGCCATTCTAAGGCTGTTCTAGAGAAGATGTCTGGAACTAGGTTAAGCTGGGGTGCTTATTTAGCAGCGCTGGCATCAGGTTCCCTAGCACCCTTTGCTCTGCGAGGTCTTGAGCTTGATTGCCCTGTTTGCGGGGCACGTTCCATGCTCCGTTATCAGGCTTCTAAAGCTGGCCCAGCTTCCTCGGAACCTTCCCCTTCCGCTTCCAAGGAGCAGCACGACCGATAGCAACCACTACTTTACCTGGTTTAGCACCAAAGGGGCTCGTGCTAAGTCGGAACCTTCTCTCTTTGAGGAGGGCTTCTACTTCCTCGCCCCTTACATTCTCCAGCTCACTCCTCAGCAGCTTCGCCATGTTCTCCTGTCTCCTGTGCTGGTGCGCCAGGTTCTGACTCACCCTGGCTCGGCGACTCAGGCGTTATCTCTTTGATGCCGGCATCTTGGAAGTAGATTTTGTTGATACACTTGCCGGTCGAGGGGGATATGACACCCAAGAAGGGGACACCATCGGGCTCACCCAGATCATACTGCCGTAGCCCGTCGTGGACATCCATAACCTCGACTTCTTCCTTCTCGATGTATTCCTTCATCCCCTCTTTAGCGTCATCACAGGGGGTGCACTCAGTATCGGTAAAAAGCACTACCTTCATTCCCATATCACTTTCCTCCTTTCAGTACGCAGACACCACATTTCTTACAGCAGCCGTCTTTATCCAGGGGATCGCCGCAATTCGGGCATTTTGCCATATCAGGCCTCCACTTCAAGGGTAGGTTCAGGTTTTGATTGCTGAATGAGTTGAGTTTCTATTGGCTTTCTCAACTCGCTGACCCTGATGATAAGCTGGGGGAATTCGGCAAAGTAGGTGCCAGCGCGGATATTATCCGGATGAGCCTTTACCTTTATCTCTTCACCGAGCTTAATTATCTTATCCCACATCGGGTCGGTGGTCATGGATTTGGTCTCACGGGCGATGGTTATAGCATATTGGGAGTGCTTGAAACAACAGTCCATGCCAGCTCCACAACCTTTACAATAATGTTTCAGGTGCCCTTCTAGCTTCCAGAGTTGTTCATAGGCCTCCTGGAGTTGCCACCTCATTGTCTCGGGGTCCAGATCTTCCCTGGTGAGAACCCCTGTAGAGCCACCCTGACGCACCATCTCAGGCTTCTGAATGGTAACGGTCGGCTTCCCGGTGGAAGGTGCCTCCTTTTCGGTTTCAGTGACCTGGAAGGTATCTACAAACTCCTGCAGCGCCCTGGTGTTATCCCTCGGCGGAACGAGGATCCTGTCGAAGGGTAACTTCTTCAATAACGTTTCGGCTACTGCCCACCAGTTAAATGCCATAGTTTTATTTTGCTATCTCCCCCAGCCTTTGTCAACAGGTGAGTTCCTTGACTTTTCAGGGTCGGGTTATATAATGGACTCAAAGGGATAACTCAAAAAGGGGCAATTATGGCAAGCATGAACGACGCTTTGAAGGCGCTCTTCGATGAGCGGGAACTAATGGCCACCGCTGACCTGGCAAAGAAGATTAGCTCTACGGAAGATACCCTGAGAAGCCAGCTTTCAAAGCTAAAAACCAAGGGCTTTGTTGACGGCAACAGCAAAGATGGATGGATTATCACCTCCGAGGGGAGGGACGCTGTAGAGCGCCAGGAGAAGATACCGACTACCCCGCAGGACGTTGGTGCCGACACCGAAAGCAAACTCAAATACTATGGCCAGCTGGCTACCGTTCCCCCTGACGTTATCCTGGCTGCGGTTGAGCTCATTCAAACTGGTGATCCTGAAGACCTGGACGAAGTGTGGAAACACATGACTGAGATGGATGTGCCAATAGCTGCCAGACGGCGGTGGTGGCACCTGTGGCGGAACTATCTCAAACAGGCCATCCCACCTGGTCTCAAGGAGAAGGTCAGCGGCCCAGCTGAGGAAGCTGAAGAAGGCGGTGGGGAAGCCGTTTCAGTCGGAGCTAAAGAGAGGGGCAGGGACTATATCATCGTCGATGACCTGCCTGTTTTCGTGGGCGCCGGCCAGGGTGACTTCAGCCTGAAGGATGCTAAAGACCTTGTTGGCATGAGATCCATTAAAGCCCGCTTCAGCGGTCAAGCTGGGGGAGGTGCTCAGCAATTTGCTCCTAGGGACCTGCTTGACATCATTGAAAAGATATATGCCGGGCGTGGGAATGCTACCCCGGCCAAGTCCTATGTGGTTACCCAGGGAGAGGAGGGGGCAGTGGTTCAGGAAGTAGAACAAGGCAAGCCAATGGTGCTGGAGCAGCCGAAGAGTGCCCCCCCTGCTACTTACTTTGTTGATAATGAGGGTAATGTCAGACAGGCACAGCCTGGGGAGCCGATAGTGATTAAACAGCAGCCTGCTAATCCGCCATTACAAAAAACACTGGTAGTCAGGCAAACCGACAAAGGTATTGTTACTGAAGAGGTTGAGGCAGGCAAGCCAATTATCCTGGAGAGTGGCACACCTGGTGGTGGCACACCTGGTGGTGGCACACCTGGTGGTGGGATGCTACCATTCCCCGTTTTTGGCAGCGATGGCAAGCCGGTTCTCGACAGCGAGGGCAGACCTGTTTACGCCAACCTGGAGCCAACACTAAAGTGGCTCGGATTCCAGGGCGAGCAAAAGCGAGCTGACGAGCGGCATGGTGCTTTAATGGGGCTGGTCAAGACCGTCCAGGAGAATCTGGGGGATGGCGTGGCAGCCGTAAAAGCCGCTGCCGAAGAGAAGCGGGGCTCCGGGGCTAAAACGTCAGCAGCGGTACCTCAGGTCTTTGAATGCGCAGACTGCCAAACACAGTTTAGTCCACCCCCAGGCTGGGCCGGGCAGCCTATAAAATGCCCGGGGTGTGGGCGGGAATACGCGAAGGAGGAGCTAGCATGACTTTCATGCAGAGGTCAGCCATGCATTTTCTAACAATCAAAGCGGCTAGAGAGATTAAGCAGGAGATAGAGAAGGCAGGGCTGGATAATCTGAAAACCCTGGCTGACGCCGGCCGCAGCATAGTGGGCACCTATTTGAATGGCTGCAATGCTCAGGAGAAGGCTAGATATAAGCGGGACCTGGGTGCCCTCTTGCAAATGGGGGTAACTCCTGATATGCTCCTGCAGGAAGTGGTCAGGCAGATGCCAGAGCTAGCACCTATAATAGAGGGGAAAGAGGGCTACAAATTGAGTGAGATTCGGAATCTCTTCTCATTCGTTAAAGCTTGACAAACCGCTCGGGACAGTTAAAAATAAAGAAAAGGGGTTGAGCAACCTTGAGCGAGGGTTCAAGGCTTAACCCCTTTCCCTTATTTGAAGGGAGGGCTAGGCTAAAAGGGGGATAGATATGGGATACAACTATGAATCAAAACTGAGCCGGGAGCAATTTGCACGCAATGGGGGAGTAGCTGTGGCTGAGGTGCCTCAAGTCTTTGAGGAAAGTTTGGGCATGCCTCTGCATAGGATTGATGTGGAGGCTGAGTTTATCGGCGCTGGCCCCATCACCGGCAGTATTACTGCAGTGCGTATCATACATAATGGGGGCGTGGTTACCGAAGTCCCTCAGGGTGAACATTTTGACGTTGAGGTTGACTACTCAGCCTACAACCCCGGGGCGCTGCAGTGGGCAGTGGCCGCCACCATGATTACCACTGCTGACGAGCTGCCCAACTATGATGTCACCCGGACAGTATGGCCGGGTGACACCCTGAGCGGGACGATGAAGCTTGATGCAATGGGGCAACCAGGGCCAATGCCAGACCATGACGTCACACTGCGGGTTAGACTCCATGGCAACCAGGAATGGACAACGACACCACCGGCACAGAATTTGTGGTAGCAGGAGGTTTCTATGACTCCCTTGCTCTCCGTGGAAGCAATCACCGATATTGGTGTTGGTACCTATACCCAGATTGTGGCAGTAGAAGCGCCGAGCAGTGCCGCAGCCGGTGAGATGGTGCCGGTAACTATCAAGATAAAGAATATATGGACGGCTAGTGTTCATGGTGCTGCCATCGGCGTCTTGGATTCCGAGGTGCGCTTTATTGACTGGCTTAAATACTGGATTCCTGCCGGGGTAACCCACTCGTTCTCCGGCTCATTCATCATGCCGGGTAGAGATGTAACCATACACGCCTACAGCTACTATGAAGGTACTGATGAGTATGGTTATACTGGCTGGTACTCTGACGATGAAGCAGAGAGGGATGTTAGACTAGCAGAAGTTGTTGGCTGGCAGTTGCTTGATACACGTTTGGCAGGCGTAGGGACGATTCTCCCTGAGGTTGGCTGGCAGCTGCTTGACAGTAGAAGCATAGCTGTTGGGTCTGTCCCACCAGTGGTGGGCTGGCAGCTGCTTGACAGTAGAAGCATAGCTGTTGGGTCTATCCCACCCGTTGTTGGCTGGCAGCTCCTCGATGAGAAAACAGTTAACATTGCTGCTGGTCCACCGGAGGAGATTCCCCCGGAGTATGAGCTTATCCAGCATACCATCTCTCACTTCGCCTATATATATGATGGCGACGTTGAGGTCAACACCGCTACTTTTAAGATTGACCCCTTCACTCCCTCAGCCTGGGCAGCAAAGAAATTCGCTGATGCCTTAGAAAGTGAGGCCAGGAAAGAAGGCGGGAGGGTGCTTGAGACAAAGGTCTACGTGGATACTACGCCACTTCTCTGGACGAACATCAGGATTGAGGTCACTGGGACACCGCTTGGTGGAGAGGTAGGCAGAGGTATAGCTGTCGGCATTGCTCCTTGGCTAGCCATTATACTGGTCTGTCTAGCCATAATCGCGGTCATTGTTGTGGCAACCTTGGCGTTTAAGGCCATCATGGCGGAGTTCAAGAAAAAGCCTGGACTAGAGGATATGAAGCCGGCATGGGGGAAAGAGGCCCTAATTCTGGACATCCAGGATGCCGAGGAGCATTGGGAGCGCCCCTTGACACCGGTAGAGACCCTGGAGGGAATGTCAGAGGAGGAGCTGCGGGAACTCCTTGACCAAATAGCTGAGGAAGAAGTGGCGCCGGAGGTATCCCCCTGGGGAGTACTGGCCTTGGTTGGCGGCTTAGGTGTAGTTGGTATTGGTGCTGCATTGGCCCTGAGCGCGGCCCGACCGAGGAAATGATGGCGGTTGAAAAAGAAGAGCTCCAGATAGTTAAAAGTATCCTGCCCGCGGTAGCCATCGGCACCGTCGCGGTTGTCGGTATCGGCCTCCTGGGACGGGCTTTCACGGAGCGGAGAGTCTATGCTCAAGACGGCCAATACCTGGTTTCAGTGCGCTATCCTGGCCAAAGACAGAATTTGCAAGACTTCGTGCAGCCAGATAACCCCGACGTCCTGGCTGTTTACTCTCAGTATGGACCCGACACCTGGGCACTCTACGATTTCGTTTGTCGAAACATAAACTATAGGAGAGACTGGGGCGAATTCTGGATGACCCCCTCTGAAACTCTAAGGGGATACGGTGACTGTGAAGATAGTTCAATCCTCCTCACCTCTCTGATAAGAGCTGGCGGAGCTCCTAATTGCTACGTGGCGCTGGGGAGCCTGGGGGGATACGGCCATGCCTGGGTTCTGAACAATAACGAAATACTTGAGACCACCTATAGCTCCGCTCAGTTTGTTCCTAACATTGCTGCTTATGAGTCAATGGCCCTGTTTAATGATGCTGAGGTTCTAGAACTTTACCAAGGTGCCTTACAGGACGTTTTTAGCCTGCGCCGGGATGAGGCCACCAAACTTAATTTGATGGCTAGGGAGAGGGTATGTCAGTGGTAGATAAATTCCCGCAAAATGTGGCAATTGTGCCTGATGGAAATAGACGCTGGGCAAAGGCGCGTGGGTTATCTGTAATTGAAGGGCATAGAGCCGGTGCGCAACGGATGCATGAGATAGTTGAGGCTCTAATCGAAAAAGCTGTTCCCTATCTAACCGTCTGGGGCTTCTCCACGGATAACTGGAAGCGCACAGATAGTGAGGTCAACGATTTACTTCATCTGCTGGCCGCCTGGATTGAAACGGATACCTTTTGGCTAAATAGCCGTGACGTCAGACTGCGCCACATCGGCCGCCTCCACGAACTGCCCGACTATCTGCAGCAAGTCATAAATAAAGCAGTAAAGTTGACCGAAAACAATACCGGCCTGACCCTTAGCCTGGCTTTTAACTATACCGGTCGGACTGAGATTGTGGATGCAGCTAACCGGCTTCTGGAAAGCCCACACCCAGTGAGGCTAGACGAAGAAGTATTCAGACACTATCTCTACACCGACGGTATGCCCGATGTTGACCTGGTGATTCGCACCGCCGGGGATTTTCGGCTATCAAACTTTCTAATCTGGCAGACAGCCTACAGCGAGTTATTTTTCACCGAAGCCTTTTGGCCAGATTTTAATACCCAAGAGCTTGAGAAGGCGCTGCAGGTCTATAGCGAGAGACAGCGTCGTTTCGGTGGAGATTGATGTTTTCCAGAATTAGTAAGGCAATAAAAGCATTTCAGGAAAGGCGCTTTGTTATCATCTTCTCCGAAAACGAGGGAGAGGCCGACCTGGCCATCCCTGCCCAGGAGATAGCTGCCGAGTCAATTCTGTTCGCCGCCAGGGTAGCTTCGGGGCTTCTCTGCCTGGCTCTACCTAGGAAGAGACTTGAAGAATTAGAGATAGACTCCCTGCCTTCCAGATATCGGGCAACCGACACCCCGTTCTACAGCCCGGTTGATGCCAAAGAGGTTGAAAAGTCCGGGATTTCACCAAAAGACCGGGCAGCCACCATAAGAAAGGTGATTGACCCGAATACCCAGCCTGAGGACTTGGCTCGCCCAGGGCATGTCATGCTACTCGGGGCCCATGCTGATGGGCTGATTGGGCGCAATGGTCATACTGAGGCTGTAGTTGAGCTATCCCGGCTGGCCGGCCTATACCCTGGCGGGGTCTTGTGCGAGCTGGTGAGTGATAATGGCGAAATGATGAACGCCAAGGAGCTGAAAGCCCTGGCCAAGAAGTTCCATATTCCTATTATCACCGTAGGCACGTTAGCAAAATTTGTTAGGTCGCTGCTTTCAAAAAATAGCACCCCCAACTTGACAAATGAAATAAAATAGCCTAGCCTTTATTTGTAAGCTTCAGGAGCCGATACTTCATCGGCAGCTCCAAGGCTAATAAAAGGGGTTGAGCAACCTTGAGTCGAGAGGTTTAAGGTCTCAACCCCTTTCCTTTTTACTCAGGTTGCCGGCCCTACCTGTCAGGTCGATGGCACTTAACTAGAAAGGGGAGGTTTAGTCATGGCACAACAATTTGCATTAGCCACACCAACCACTGAGGAAATGACTCGAGTAGGCATCGTAGGGGGACTAGCTGGCGCTACCGGCGCTGTCGAAGGCATAGTTCTGTCAATGGCCCCAAAGCTGGGCGCCCTGGAACTTCCCTTCACATGGGGAACTATGCTCGGTGTACCCGTAATAGGGGCGGCTGTTGCCCTAATGACTAAGGGTATGATCGGTGACGCGGGCCTGGGCATAGCTGCTGGCGGCGCCGCGATCCTTGGCCGAGAGCTGCCTATAATGCTGCAGGAGTTCACCTTGGCAAAGGCTCGACCGGGTGGCGGACTGCTAGGCGCTGGTAATCCCGGCACCAGGCTGCTCGGTGCAGGCGCAGGCGCAACTGCGGCAACTCAAAGGGCAGGCGCTAGAGTCGGGCTAGAATTCTAGCCCAGAACTGAATAAGTCGAGAACTATTCATCAAAACCTACCAAATGAAAACGGAGGTATGAGATGGCCGAGCACTATGAGATGAGATTATTGGCTGACTATACTCAGCCAGCTCCGCCTGCAGTGCAGGCAGCCAACACCTGGAACAGACCTACACCGGCTGCGGTCGGTGGAGAGCTAGAGGCCGATGAGCGCGGTGAGGTCGTCTACGCCGAAATCCAGCCACCGGTTGATGGTGTCGGTATCAATGACGAGGATCTGCGGAGAGTCGTCATTATCCTCGATGGACACGAGGTCGGAGAGTATGTCTCTCTGAGCGGTATTCGAACCTCCTTGATGGCACCACCGAAAGACCGCATGTGGCAGAACCACCTGTATAGCTTCGGCACTCCCCACAGCACAAATCCTCTGCTCAATACCACTCTGAAGTACAAGCAGAACGTCACAGTAGCGTGTCTTGCCGGGCCCGCTGCGGCCGGCATCACCGGTGCCGCCCAAGCCTACCGTATCCGTCTGTGGGGATATGTCTACCGGGCAGACGAGCTTACCGCCGCCTTTAACGGTGGTGTGATGCTTTTCCCAACCTATTTCAACGACCGTGCACGAAAGCGCATCGTCAACATCCGTAAAAACCCGATACCGATCAATGCTGATACCTGGCAGACCCTGCCCGGTGGTGTCAACCAGGCGATCCCCAAGATCAATCCCTTTGCCAGGTACGCCTACAACGCCCTACCAACTGACGGCATGCAGGGCGATTACCAGTTCCGCTTCACCGCGGGGGGTGTCCTTGATGAGAACGAAAACCTGTACTGGGCGTTCGATGACATGGATGCCCTGCTAGTTGAGGGATTGGGAGTCAGCCCTTCCTTCGACACATTGATGCCGCCAGCGGGAGTATTCCCCAACCTGGCCAGGACAGGGCTCAGGATTGACGGTGACTACCACCCCAAGGGGCCCACCACTCGGCTGAGCCTATTCCCGACCGATGCCCTTAGTAACCAGCTTAACTACGGATGGCTCCCTGTTGTATGGAACACCATTGCCCCGATAGCGCCACTCGATGTCTATGCTGCCATCCCGAAACTCGATAAGCCGTACCTTATCCATAATGAGATCGGCTATGTGACCATCAGGGATGGCGGAGTTGCCGCTGTGCCTGCCGATCCGGCGGGTGTAACCGTGGCGGTCACCGGAATCAGGGTGGAAATGAGGACTTAATTCTGAAGGCGTCAAGGGCTGGCCAAAGCCAGCCATAGTAAAAACTAACGCATAAGGAGGACAAACTGATATGAAACAAGACATAGATGAGATGAGTGCCATCCAGAGATACCCCATCGGCTGGAGGTATCCCAGAACCAATCCCTTGGATTTGAGGGTGTTTCACTATGCCAAGGCCGGTGCCTTACTGGCTAGTGGTTGGGGAGCGTTCAGTGTTACGCCTCAGCTTGTGGGCTTCAGTGCCATCGCCCTTGCCGCCGAGCAAGGGGCTTACCAACTTACGATAACTGTCGGAGCTGCTGATGGCGTCCTTGGCGATGGCGTTATCGGGGCCGACGAACTGGAGGGTGGATATATTGTCATCTTTACCCCCGCTCCCCAGCAGGCAATCCAGCGGATGATAGTCTCAAATACCGCACAGGCAATCCCAGGTGGCGTGGGCGGCCCGATGACGGTAACACTTGACCGGCCACTGTCACAGGACATCGGTATCTTGAACTTCCACGCTGAGTGTATGGCTAACCCCTACGCGAATGTTCAGACTGGCACTTTCCAGTATTCCGCGGTGGTAGGGGTGCCAACGGTTCCTGCAACACTGGCAGAACCCTTCCATTGGGAACAGACTTGGGGGCCCTGCTGGGTTACTCCTACTGGCGTCAATGAAGGTCTGGGCGATGCCAATAGAGAAGTGTGTTTCGTGGGGAACGGCTCCATCAATGACCGCGAAAATGCCGCCGTGCCAGTGCACGGCAGTGAGAAAAACCAGTACGCCGGATTCGTCATTAACAATCTGCTCGGCGATGGCGTAGGGGCACCCTTCATCTTTCTCAAGATAGCACCGTAGGGGAGCTGTAAGCTCGTAGGGGTAAAAACTGAATATTATCGCCGGAGTCTTGCCGGTGAGAAGCAAAGAGATATTGCCATCACCAGGCAAGTAGCTTCGGTGATGGCAATATTTTTTAAAAGGGAGGACGATTATGCCAACTCCAGGTAGTAAAGACGGACATGGTGGCGGAAAGGGTATGCCCGGCGGCGGCGGAAGAAATACCAATACGGGCGGATGCTCAAAGGGCGGTCCAGGCGGTGGCGCTGGTGAGGGAAAGGGTGGAGGAACAGGCCGCAAAGGATAAAGCAAATGGGAGCTCTACTTGGGATAGTAGGTCTTGGATTAGCTGGTCTGCTAGGGCTAATTCTCGCTGCGACCATGGTGCCTGAAGAGGTGCCTGAGGAGTTGCCACCGGTGGCGCCACCAGAGGAAGAGGAGGAGGTTGAGGAAGTCATCGACGCCGAGTACCGGTCGGGCTATGTTTTCTGGGCAGGACTTACCGAATGGCAACGAGTATATGATAAGTGGCTGAACGAATGGCCAGCCGATGAGGATATTACCTTTGCCTGGGAGATAAAGAATACCGGCAATGTAGGCGCTTACTTCCAGGTTTATATCTTTGGGTCACCCGAGTGGCTCTACCTTGAGCCGGGCGATAAACGGCAGGACTTTGAAGAATTTCATACGCCCGCCTTACCAGTAACACCGGGTTACCAGTATGGCATTATCACCATTCTCGGCAGGAAGATTTCTGGCGAGAGAGTAGGAGCAGTCTGGACCTCAGATGAAATCGAGATAACATATGTCTAGTGGAGGTAGAAATGATTACCGATGTAATAGCAAGGGTGATTAAACACCCGCCCGAGAAAATTCCGGACTCATGGTTCGGTAATGTCCCTCCTCTAGCTGAGGTTGCGACGCCGGTCCTTGACCTGAGGAGGTTCACCCCCCGTATTCTTACCCTGACGGATATCCAGCTCCCCCCCAATCCCAATGTGATAATGAGGGCCAGGTATAACGGGGTGAGAATCGAGGAAAATACCGCAGCCTTACCCCGGGATAGTGCGGTTGTGCCTAATCCCCTGGTTGGAGCCTGGACTCTGCCGGCCAAGGACTTTCTCTATTTTAACCTCCTCGGCATTGCCGGCGCTGCTGCCTACACTACCCACTTCGGGGTGTGGGGTATTATACCAACCATCGCCGATAAGCTGGTCTGGGACATAACACTTACCAACGAGGAAAGGGATCTGGCTGAAAGGCTAGGTATCGCCAACTCAGTGGAGAAGGGTGTCCTCCCACTGCCTAGAGATGTGCAGATTGGCCGGGAATACTTCATACTCGGTGAGGAAACACGCTCCAGGACAATAACTATTGCAGCGGCCAACACCACCTACTCCATAGAAAACATCTATGCCAAGGGAAACGAGTTTATCGTCCTGACCAGAATAGCCGCGGCGCCGGGTCTTGCGGTCAACGATGTCCGATTCATCGTTGACAGGGATGACGACCACGCCTACGCCAATGTCAAGACCTTCCCCCTGAGCCTGATACCAGGCGGCGAGGTAAGGTGCTTCATACCGGCAATGAGTGAGATTCGCCTTAGCACAATAGCCTCCGGTATCGCGGGAGCTCATTCTTTCCGCTATACCATCCTGCGTGTCCGGCTGACTAATCTCCTCCGCTGCCGTTTCGGTTTGGTGAGCCGGGATGAGGTGCCCGGGGATACCTATGACAAGGTTAGGGCAGGGGTGCTCTAATGCTTACAGAAATAAATGATAATCTCAAAAAACTGGTGGAGATTGCGGGGCTGGATTTCGCCCTTGAACCTACCCGATACATAGCCAGAAAGCTCCGTACCGGAGAGGCAATACCTCTTGTGGAGTCATACTATCAGCCTTTTGCTCCCGCCCCTGCAGCGCATACCTTCACATTTATCAACCCTGTAGGGTATGTCTGGATAGCCCTTTTCCAAAGCATTGAGGTATCGCAAAATGGAGTCATTGAACTTACTGCGTATCTGGACGATGCGATTGTCCCCTTGTTATATATACCACGCCTAGTCTCCCACACCATGAATTGGGCAGCAAGCCTCCCCTTTAGTTTTGTGATGAAGCAAACGGGACTAATCACCTATGTAAACCATGATGCCGCTGCTCAGTGGATCTCCGTATCATCTATGGGTGTCTACTTGAGGAAAGATGTGTGGGAGGAGGATTCGAAACTTATGGACATGGCGGCTGAGAAATATGCCCACCTGGAGGTAAAGTGATGGATGGGAAAAATGACGGCAAGTGGCGATGCCCGGTATGCCAGGTTGGGGCAGATATTGAAGGCCGCAAGATACATGTCTATGTTACTGGCCATATCTGGCCTCTGCACTTTGACTGCGAGTTCGCCAAGGATTTAGACCACATCGACTTTTCTAAACTGGAGAGGGTTAGCTGATGGATATAAGACAAGCAATCAGAAATGCCCTTGGCGGCGGCTTTAATATAAGCGCGGCTAACCCGCTGAAAGTAACCAATCTGCTGGGTAATCCGCCGTATTCGGCCCAGTGCTTGGATATAACAATACCCGCCGGCACTACCTATCATGTCCCATCAGGGGACGTCTGGGGAGTCCTGGCGCTGACAATTGAACTCGGGGCAGAGCTCCGCATCGATGGGGAAGTGCACTGCTGGGATGATGTTGGTGGCCCAGGTATTATAACCGGCGAGGGCGAGCTAAGACTACATTAAGGAGGGTGAACTATGCCAGATCTTTATTTGAATGATACTAGAAGAATCCGGGTCGTCGGCGGGCTCGCGGTGGTCGAGTATTACGACATTGTTTCAGAAACGTGGGAAGCGGAGAAAAAGCCCGTGACCCTCTCTGCTGAGCCTTGGCTTCTCGATGTCACCGCTGTCGTCGGTTTGAACCCAGCACCACACACTGCTGTAGGAGGCACTAACTTTCCCTACGCAGAACTCGATTATGACGATGCTCAAGAGGAGTATTCTTGCTGGAGATTCGCCCTGCCACCGAACTTTGACCCGATACAGGATATCATCTTCAGGCTTTTCTGGAAGTCAGGAACGGCCATTGTAGGCGATGCCGTCTGGGGCGCAAGCGTTCTCGGCAGAACGGAGGGTGATGATATCGCCGCCGCTGCTATGGGAGTAAATGTGCAGGTGGTGGATACCGTGCCGGGAGTGGTCGAGCAGCTTGCCGTGGCAGTAATTACCCTTACCCCGGCCCAGCACGCACTGGCAGCCAACGACATGGTAATAGTCATGCTGACAAGGGACGGCGCCGATCCTGCCGATACCCTGGTTGGTGATGCCCATTTGGTCATGGTCAAGGTTGACGTCGCTATTAACCCGGCCGTGTTGATAGAGGGGATGCCGTAAGGACAATCAATGAGGAGGTAAATCGTGGCAACAGGAAAGCGGTCCAGTGAGAAAGCACTACAGAAAGTCCTTGGCCGGGGCGCCAATGTAAATGCGGCTAACCCGTTAGAAGTACACGACCCAAAAGTCGGAAGCCTCATCAGCTACGAAGGGGTAACAACCGCTGACGGTGCTGCTGATGGCTCAACACTGATAGATAACGTCCTGGCCACCAAGCCAGACTACAATGGTAACCTGGTGATAATCACCTCCGGCGCCTATGCTGGCCAGGGCAGGGATATTAACGGAGTTACCACAGGCGGAACTGTAACTGCTCACCTTGTTTTCGGCGGTCAGATTCTCCGTGGAACCACCTTTGTTATCGCCGCTATAAGACTTACTCCTGCCGAGGTGGCTGCCCTAACGACAATGGTTGATGCTGGCTTCACTGCTGGAGCGAAAGACGCCACTGTAGCTAAAGACGCTACGGTCGCCAAGGACGCTACCGTCGCGAAGGAAGCAACCTTAAATACCCACGATGCGGCTTTAACGGCTGCAAAGGCTGTGATAGATGCCATAAAGGTGTTACTAGACACTCCCGCTAACTTTATGGCAAACCTGACAACTTTGGAGACAAGGCTTTCCGCAGTTAGGGCGGGATATCTCGACCAGCTTGACTTTGACCTCCAGGGGGCCATAGCCGCTATCACAGCGGCTGGCCCGACTGAGGCCCAAATGAATACAGCCAGAGACGCCATTATCGCTGCTATACCGGCTATGGTGGGCACTAATGGGGCCGCGCTGGCTTCAGCATGGACGGCCGCCCTGGCTACCGCGCTGGGATCCTATACGGCTGTCAGGGGTGGTTACCTTGATGAGCTGGCAGCAGCCAATTTACCTGCGGATATAACAGCTACCTTAGCCTTAGTCGACTCCAAGGTAATAGGCAAATTACAGATAACAGCGACTACCATAGAGCTAAACCAAGGGGTAGGGGACTATGACTTATTTACAGGCACGACCGAGGATGTAGTAATTGAGAAACTGGCAATACGAATACCAGCAGATGTTTCTGGCGGGGCTATGGATAGCCTATCTATACAAACCAACGATACTACCCCCCAGGTATTTATCAGTGCAGCGAATGGGGCGAAGGTAAACCTTACTGAGCAGAGCCAGCTTGCTTGGACAGGTGCCATCTTACTGAAGGCAACCAAAAAGATACAATTAACTATCGCCGGAGCAGCGACAGGCATTGCTTGTAGCTGTGATGTTATAGCCGAATATAGGGCAGTAGTGAGTGGAGGTTATTTAACATAAATGTTTTACAAAAATGGCGTAGCTGTAGTCGGCGATATGTTCAAAGCCACCTATGACGCTAACGAGAACGACCGCATAGAAAAAGACGCGATAGGGATTACGCTAAATAAGCTCCTCAAGGGTGCTGGTATAGGCGTTATCCCGGATGAGATAGATGTGCCTGCGGGTGGTGGTATGGCCATCTATGGTGATGGTTATGATGGTGATCTAACAGTAAATGCTGACCCTTTCACAAGTGGGGCACTGATAGTCAACAATGCCTTGCAGAGAGACGCCTTTTTCCAGCACCTAACTATAAATGCCACTCGGAAAATTGAGA
>Ga0222641_1000092_pt1 | contig 18073 bp, 17 predicted proteins | sample AntAcemetagen227_FD_179877 | JGI IMG/M metagenome (GOLD analysis project Ga0222641, IMG submission 179877) | Saline water microbial communities from Ace Lake, Antarctica - #227 | ecosystem: Environmental > Aquatic > Non-marine Saline and Alkaline > Saline | place: Antarctica: Ace Lake...
ACCAGGCCATCCGCTCTCTCGGACGCCACTTGGTACGAGTCATCTGGGCAATGCTTCGGGACGGACGAGACTACGAGATCCGAGAGGATATCCACCCGATGACTTGAAAATCCAAGAGGGATGTTCAGGCCTCTATTTTCGAATCGGGGAAGTCCGCCAGGCCAACAGCAACAGTGTGAAGCCAGCCATCTCAACCGCTCCGGCTTCAGTTCCTCCACGAAGGCCGCGTCCACCCAGAAGATCCCGTCGCCGAGGAAGAACGGCTACTCTGGCAGCAGTTCTCGCAGTTGCTTGGAAGAGGCGCTGGAATCGCTTCTTCTGGTCCGCTTGCGAGTAGCTTGCGAGTTCGGCCAAGCCAAACTCGTGGTGGATGGCAAGGCCGCCAAACTCGTGGTGGATGTCGGGCGAAAGGGTAAGGATCTGCCGCAGTCACAGGGCGTGTTGATTCGATGGGTCCCGATGAGGTTCGTAGCCAGTTCAGCTTGACATCCGTACCCGAAAAGAGTACGAATGTACCCATGAAGGGTACAGACTCCGCCCCATCCTCCCTCGGCGCTCTGCTTCTCGGCAAGACCAGACTCTCAATCCTCTCTCTCCTACTCCCACAACCGGAGCGAAGGCTCTATCTCCGTGAGATCCTGCGACTGACAGGCGCAGGCCAGGGCGCAGTGCAGCGAGAGCTGGAAAAGCTGACGAGTGCAGGCATTCTCACGAAGACGCGTGAGGGGAATCTCACATACTACCAGGCGAACCGACTCGCACCCGTCTTCGGCGATCTCAGAGGCCTCATCGAGAAGACGGCCGGAGCCTCGGGCGCTCTGCGAGCGGCCCTTCTCCCCCATGCCGACACCATTCACCATGCGTTCCTATACGGATCCATTGCGCGGGGTGAGGAGCGAGGCGAGAGCGACATCGATCTGATGGTGATTGGCGATGTACCGTTCCTCGACGTTGTCACTGCGGTTTCGCCACTGCAGGAATCCTTAGGGCGTGAGATCAACCCCACGGTCTTCACTCCGGCGGAATTCCGCAGACGAATCAAGGAAGGTGACCACTTCCTGACGAGAGTGATGAGCGAAGAGAGAGTGGATCTGATGGGAGGGGATCGTGAGTCTTGAGGCATGGCGCGACTCCCGGCTGATTGTCGAGCACGAATCCAGCCGACAGGAGGTCTCCGAGCTGCTGGGTATCGTGAAGACGGATCTCGATGATGCGCGCATCCCGGAGCTGAGCCCCGACCGACGGTTTGCCTGCTGCTACGGTGCGCTTCTCACGGCGGCACGAGCAGCGCTGCGCTCGGCTGGATACCGAGTCCCCAAGGGAGCTCCCAGCCATCACTACTACGCGATCCAGTCGCTGCAGTTCACCGTCGGACTCGACCCCCAAGCGCTTCGGCAGATCGAAAGCATGGGAAAGAAGAGGGCGACGGCAGACTACGTTCGCGTGGGAGAGCTATCTGAGTCGATGGTCGAGGAGGCCATCGCGTTCGCCGAGGACTGCTGTGGACGAATAGCCGACTGGATCCGCGCAGAGTACCCGTCCTTGATGGAGGACTAGGTCCGAGGCCCGGGAGTTCGGGGTCGCATACCGAATCCGCAAGAGTTCGGGGGCCGCATACCCCGATTCGCCAGCGGAGTTCCGGAAACACTAAGAAGCTTTAGAAGACTGGGGTCCGATCTTGAGTTGCTAGATTTCGGTGAGGACTCACGGTGCGGGAAGCGTTCGACGCCGGGAACGAAATCCTGATCGAATGATCCAGCGAAGTCCAGCAGATCCAGGGCTCTCAGTACTCGTCACGCAGACCGAACTCGGCCGACTCGACCCACTCGCTCGGACGGTCGAAGTACTCGGCCAGCGAACTGACGAAGGCGTAGTGGAGCTTCTCGGCCGCGGCGAGCCGCGAGAACAGCTCACGGATCGCACCGTCGTCGGAGGCTTCACCGCGTTCCCGGTAGAACGCCTCGGTCCCACGCTCGATCTCCATCGCATGCTGCAGGACATCACGTAGAGCCGCGTCCGATGAGATTACACCCGCTCCTCCCTCGATCACGCCCCCAATCCAGTCCTTGCCCGCGTCGATCAGGCTGGCCGCGGACCCGACTGAGCCAATGTTCATGACTCGAAGGGCATTTACATGTTGTGCTTCTTCGTCGGCGAGGAGCGTCAGGATCTTCGCCGCGCTCGGGTCGGTCGTCATCTCTGCTGCAGATCGGTAGTTGGTCTCGGCTCGTTCTTCAAGCGCAATCGCTTCGTCTATCAGTCCCATGAATTCCATCCTTTCGCGCGTCTTCCGATGTTCTCCCTACCCCCACCAGGGTAGCGATGATCGAAACGTCGAACAACCGAGCGGCGCACTGCCTCAGCCGTACAGGTGATGGCATTCCCCGGTGGAGATGGTCCGACGTCCGCTCGGCGTCTCCAGGACCAATCGGCCCGAGTCATCCACGGCGAACGCGATCCCTTCGATCGCGTCTTCTGCCCCCTCGAGGACGATCCGCACGGATCGCCCGAGCGTCGTGCAGTACCCCCGATACGCCTGAAGCGTCTCGGATGGCGTCTCGTCGGACCGGAGAGCCTCCCGGATCGCGAGAACCAAGGCGTCGTGATCGATCGAGATGCCGAGTGCATGTGCGGACGTCGCCGTCGAGAGCGGCGTATCGGTCAGGTTGATGCCGACGCCGACCAATGCGAGGTCGCCGACCCCCTCGACCAGGATCCCGCCAAGCTTCTTCTCATCGACAAGAACGTCATTCGGCCACTTCAGACTCGCATCGAGGCCGAAGCCACCGAGTGCGCGGACGACGGCGAGGCCCGCACGAATCGACAGGATCGGGCCGTCGTCGAGAATGAACGTCGCGTACAGGCCTCCGCGCGGGGAGAGCCAGTTCCGGCCGAACCGCCCGCGGCCCGCAGACTGCTCTTCGGCGATGACCACATGCCCCGCCTCGGCTTGCCCGGACGCAAGCAATCGCCGCGCTTCCGCCTGCGTCGAGGGGACCGTCCTGAATCGATGGGCATGCAGTTCCACGTCAGGGACAGGGAAGAACCGGAAAAGTGCTCGCCGCGTGGGGCATCACGAGAACGCTGAATCCGTTCCCAAACCGCGCCTTCGCCAAATCGAGGGCCTCGGATGGATCGTGCATCGGGGTCATGAGGAAACGGCGAACAACCTCGTCCTTCATCTCGCTCTGTAAGGCGATCTCGATCCGCTTCCGGTCCCTAGCGAGGTAGACGGCCTTGTGTCCGCCGAGCTTGAAGCCTTCCTGTTCGTAAATCCGCAGAACGTCATCGGGAGTCGAACTCCGCTCAATCCAGTCGGCGAAGACCGGGTGTCCAATCCCGTTCGGGCAAGCGCCTGCCAGGTAAGAGATCCCGCCGTCTCGCGTCGCCAGCGACGCATTGTACTCGCCCTTGTGTGCTTGGTAGAGGTTGATGTCCTTCGGGTGGCCTCCGGTCGACCCAATGACCAAATCAGCCTGCTCGTCGAGTGGAACCTGGAAGTGCTCGTCCCAGAACGCCCGTCCCACCCTGTGCGCGGCTTCGGGCTCTCCAACGACGACCTTCGCGACACCACCGTCCGCGCTCAACACGACGTCGATGATGAAGTCGTAGCGAATCCGTTTTCCTGCCTCGACCATCTCTTCGCTGATCGGGTTCCCGTCGTAGACGCAGGCCGTGCTCTCCGGAAGATCCATGAGCGCATGGTTCGCCTCAATCGACGATTCTCCGGCAACCCCGGGAAAAATGTTCTTCCGCCCCCCCGAGTACCCTGCGTAGTAGTGCATGCCGATGTGCCCGATCGTGACGACGTGATCCGCGTCCACGACCAAGCGGTTGAGAAGAATCGGATTCCCGCGCGAGCTCTTCCCGACTTCCACGCAGCCGCGGCAGCAATCATGAATCTCCACGCGGAACCGATGCCGCGCTTCTCCAAGCATGGCGTCGATCTCTTCGTCCGTCGGGGCACGATGGGTTCCGGTCGCAACGAGAAGCGTCACGTCTTCCGCTGCGATCGTCAATCGAAGTCGCTCCCAGATCCGCGGAAGAAGCTCGCGAGTCGGCGTAGGCCGTGTGTGGTCCGTCACCACAAGAACAACGGAGTCGCCCTGCTTGAAGGTGGCGGTTGGATTGTCGATCCCGATGGGGCGCTCCCACCCTCGTTCGAAGGCCGCGTCCAGCGTGATCGGCGGAGTCGCTTTCCCTTCCAACACACCGACCAAATTCTCAGATGGAACGTCAACTTCCAGCGAACCCTTCCCGTACGGAAGCTCGATCTTCGGCATTGACCCTCCTTCGAGTCACCAGATTCTAGTCCCGCAGAGGAGCTGCTCCAACCTTGCGCCGCTCTTCGGCGACCGCTACGCTTCCGTCGCCCCGAAAGGAATGGTCATGCACAAGGTTTACCACACCTCGGAATCGGTCACCGAAGGCCACCCCGACAAGGTCGCGGATCGCATCTCCGACGCCATGCTGGATCACATCCTGATCAACGACCCTGACGCGCATGTGGCGTGTGAGACGTTCCTCACAACCGGTCTGGTCCTCGTCGGCGGTGAGATCACAACGTCGACCTACGTCGACGTCGCCGAAGTCGTCCGCCGGGTCCTCGCCGACATCGGGTACGATCGCGCGGGACTAGGCTTTCACTACCAAGACTGCGCCGTCCTCTCCGCCATCAAGGAACAGTCCACGGACATTCAGGAGGCGGTCGATCACGCCTCCGAGGTCCGCGGCGGCGCCTCGAGCGATCCGTACGACACGATCGGCGCGGGGGATCAAGGGATCATGTTCGGCTATGCGCGCAGGGATACTGATGTGCTGATGCCGCTGCCGATCGTCCTCGCCCATCGTTTAGCACAGCGACTGGCCGACGTGCGCAAGGACGGAAGTCTCCCCTTCCTTCGCCCGGACGGGAAATCTCAAGTGACCGTCGAGTACCAAGGAGAGCGCCCGATCCGAGCCAGCACAGTTCTGATCGCGGCGCAACACGATCCAGACATCGCACACAGCGACCTGAAGGCCGCGATCGTCGAGGGCGTGATCCGACCGGTCCTGGGCGAGTGGCTCGATGAAGATACAGAGATTCTCGTCAACTCGTCAGGCCGTTTCGTCATCGGTGGACCGGCGTCCGATGCCGGAGTCACCGGCCGCAAGATCGTCGTCGACACCTACGGAGGATTCGGATCCCACGGCGGAGGCGCGTTCTCGGGGAAGGATCCGACGAAGGTCGATCGATCGGGCACCTACATGGCAAGGTACGTGGCGAAGAACTTGGTCGCCGCCGAATGCGCGGACCGGGTCAAGGTACAGGTCGCCTATGCGATCGGCCGTGCGGCGCCGCTGGCGGTCACCATCGACACCATGGGAACCGGCGTCCGAAGCGACGACCTTCTCCGCAAGGCCGTCCTCGACGTGTTCGACTTCCGGCCCCGCGCCATCATCGATCGATTCGACTTGAAGCGTCCGATCTACGAACCGCTGTCGGCGTACGGCCACTTCGGGAGAACGGACGTCGACATGCCGTGGGAAGCGATCGACTGCGTCGATGCGCTTCGGTCCGCTCTCGACTGAGCGGCCGAGCCCCTGAGCCGCACCTGCGTCTCGATGACGCCATCAATCGTCGCTCCGCGTTCCGCCAAGCTCTCCAGATCGGGTGTCCCGACGTAGCGAATGCGATACGTGAGCGTGACGAGCCGTGTGGTGCTGCTGCATTCCCAACTGACAAGCGTGATCCGCTCTCTCTCGCCGTCGCAACGCGCCACGTCAGGCAGCGTCCAGAGGCGCAGCAAACCAGAGTAAAGCCATCTGGAAGGCGACCACGACACCCGTCCCGTTAGGAGGATGCGTCCGAAGGGCGGCCGTGGAACGCACGCTCGATCCCGATGACCGCGCTCAAACCCGCAGCAAGCAGGATTCTTCACGGGCACGGGGCTTCCTGTGTCTCCGTCCGCCCCTCACGTGAGCGTGAGAGACTTCTCCTCAATCAACCGCCTCAACATCTCGATGACCTCATCGACGGGTTTCGCGCCGAGATCCTCCTCCGTGCGAAGGCGCACTGCTATGGCGTCGGCCTCCTGCTCCCTGTCCCCGACGATGAACATGTAAGGAACCTTCTGCAGCTGCGCGTTACGAATCTTGGCGTTCATCCGCTCCGAGGATTGATCGACCACAACACGGATACCGGCCTCCGTGAGACGTCCCTCAACCGACCTTGCGAACTCGACATGACGGTCGGCGATCGGAATCAGGGTCGCCTGAACCGGTGCGAGCCAAACGGGGAACGCGCCGGCGTAGTGCTCAATCAGACAGCCGATGAAACGCTCGATGCTGCCGAGTACTGCACGATGAACGACGTACGGTCGTTGCTTCTCCCCATCCTCCCCGATGTAGTTCATGTCGAACCGGTCGGGAAGGTTGAAGTCAAACTGGATCGTCGTGCATTGCCACGACCTCCCGAGAAGATCTTTCACCTTGATGTCGATCTTCGGGCCGTAGAAGGCGCCCCCGCCTTCGTCGACGTTGTAGGGGAGGCCGCGGTCATCGAGGGCCGCTCGCAACGCCGCCTCCGCCTGCTTCCAACGCTCGGGCTCCCCGACGGCCTTGCCCTCGTGTGGGCGGGTCGCGAGGTAGATGTCGAATTCCTCGAACCCAAACGCTTCCAGCATGTCCATGCTGAAGGCGTAGACCCGCCGCAGCTCATCGTCGATCTGATCGGGCCGACAAATGATGTGCGCGTCGTCAATGGTGAAACCACGAACGCGAAGCAGGCCATGCAGCGTTCCCGAACGTTCATACCGGTAGACCGTTCCAAGTTCGGCCCATCGAAGGGGCATCTCTCGGTACGAATGGACTTTGGTCTTGTAGATCAGAATCTGGTACGGACAGTTCATCGGCTTGATGTAGTAATCCACCCCGTCGATGTCCATCGGCGAGTACATCCCCTCGCGGTAGAAGTCGAGGTGGCCGCTGATCGACCACAGCTCACCCTTACCGATATGCGGGGTCGAGACGGTCTCGTAGCCTCCGCGATCGTGCTCCGCATACCAGAACTCCTCGATCGTCCGCTTGAGGCGGGAGCCCTTCGGATGCCAGCAGACGAGGCCGGCGCCGCCTTCCTCGTGGATGCTGAACAGGTCGAGGTCTTTGCCGATCTTCCGATGATCGCGCTTCGCCGCCTCCTCTCGCCGCCAAAGATCCGCCTCGAGATCCTTCTTCGTCTCCCAGGCCGTTCCGTAGATTCGCTGGAGCATGGGCCGAGTCTCGTCTCCGCGCCAGTACGCGCCTGCGACCGACAGAAGCTTGATCGCGTCAGGCTTGACTTGGCCCGTCGAACGAAGGTGAGGCCCACGGCAGAGATCGATGAATTCCCCCTGCTGGAAGAACGTGATCGTCTCCCCCTCCAGGTCATCCACGAGTTCCAGTTTGTAGGTTTCCCCTTGCTCGCCGAGAAGCTTCCGGGCCTCCTCCACGGTCAGCTCCTTACGCACGATCGGGAGATCCTCGGCGATGATCTTCTCCATCTGCGCCGCAATCCGTTCGAGGTCGTCCGCGCTGAATGGAGCGTCAAGGTCGAAGTCGTAGTAGAAGCCATCCTCAATCGCCGGTCCAATCCCGAGTCTAGGAGATGTGAACAGCCTCTTCACCGCTTGAGCCATGATGTGCGTCGTCGTGTGGCGGAGCGTCATCAATGCGTGAGCGTTGCCGGTCGTGACGATCGTGATCGCGCAATCCTCGCTCAATGTCTCGCGCAGATCCTTCAGCTCACCGTCGACGAGAGCGCAGACTGCGGCCTTGGCAAGGCGAGGACCTATCCCTTCGGCCACCTCGAGGATCGAGGCGCCGTCGGATACTTCCACCACGGACCCATCGGGCAAAGAAACCTGGATCATCGGCCTACCTCCTTCGAGAGAGTCCGGCATCATACTCGGTTTCTTCGCTACGGGACAACGATTCCGGAGCTTCACAGGATGTAGCGCGAGAGGTCAGGATCCTCAACGATGTCGGCGAGGCGCTTCTCTACGTAAGCCTTGTCGAGGGTGATCGTCTCTCCCCCGCGGACGTCCGCATCGAACGAGATGTCTTCGATCAACCGCTCCATAACGGTTGTAAGACGTCGGGCGCCGATGTTCTCCGTCGTCTGGTTAAGCTCGTAGGCGATGCGCGCAATCGCGTCGACGGCATCGTCGGTGTATTCGAGGACGACGCCTTCGGTGGCCAGGAGCGCCGTGTATTGCTTGGTCAGCGCGTCCTTCGGCTCGCAGAGGATTCTCCGGAAGTCGGCAGCTGTGAGGTTGTCGAGTTCAACGCGAATCGGGAGGCGCCCCTGCAATTCGGGGATCAGGTCGGACGGCTTCGACATGTTGAACGCGCCGGCGGCGATGAACAGCACGTTCTCCGTCGAGACCACGCCATAGCGTGTCCGCACAGCGGCTCCTTCGAGCAGCGGTAGCAGGTCTCGCTGAACCCCTTGGCGAGAAACGCCAGGCCCGCCCATCTCCTCTCGGCCGCCTGCAGCGATCTTGTCCAGCTCGTCAAGAAAGATAATCCCCGTCTCCTCCGCAAGTCGGAGTCCGGCTTGTCGAACGTCCTCCATGTTGATCAGGCCGTCCACGACTTGCTCGAAGAGGAGCGGCCGGGCTTCACGAATGCGCATCCTCCGCGTCTTGCGCGAAGGAGGGATCAGCCCCGACAGGACGTCACCCATGTCGATTCCCATCTGATCGATTCCGTCCTGCGAGAAGACCTCGAGCTGCGGCGTGACGTGTTCCTCCACGGTGATGTCGATGTATCGTTCCTCGAGTTCACCAGCTTCGAGCTTCGCTCGCAACTTCTCACGTGTGTGACGAACGCTCTCCTCGCGTTGATCATCGTCCTGAACCACTGGAAGAAGCGCATCGAGGATTCGATCGCCCACGAGGTCCTCGGCCTCTTCCTCGACGCGGATGATCTCGTCTTCCCGAATCATGTCGATCGAAATGTCCACGAGGTCACGAATCATCGACTCCACGTCGCGGCCGACGTACCCAACCTCGGTGAACTTCGTCGCCTCGACCTTGATGAACGGACACGTCGTCAGCCGAGCCAAACGCCTCGAGATCTCGGTCTTGCCGACGCCCGTCGCCCCGATCATTAGGATGTTCTTCGGTTTGATCTCGTCTCGAATCTCGGGATCTTCGACGACCTGCCTGCGCATTCGGTTTCGAAGGGCGATGGCCACGGAGCGTTTCGCCTCCGCTTGCCCCACAATGTACTTGTCGAGTTCTTCGACAATCTGCCGCGGCGTCAACCCGGACAGACGCTCTTCACGGACTTCTACGATGTCGCTCATGTCTCCTTCCGTCTACCAAGCGATCTCTTCGATCGAGATCTCAGAATTGGTGTAGATGTCAATCTCCGCAGCAATCAGAAGCGCGCGTTTCGCTGTCTCTTCTGGGGGGAGGTCCGCAGCAGAGAGAAAAGCCCTCGCCGCGGCCAAAGCGTAGGGCCCGCCGGATCCGACGCCAATCAGCCCGTCATCCGGCTCAAGCACGTCCCCTGAGCCGGAGATCATCAAGAGGCCCTCTTCGCTCACGGTCACGAGAACTGCCTCCAAATGCCTCAAGATCCTGTCCGTTCGCCATTCCTTGGTGAGTTCCACGGCCGCCCGTCGAAGCTGACCATCGTACTTCTTCAGCTTCCCCTCGAACTTGTCGAGCAGTGCAAGACAGTCTGCGGTCGCTCCGGCAAACCCCACCAAGACTCGATCGTCGTGAAGTCGGTAGAGTTTTCGCGTGGTCTTCTTGACGACAGTGGTATCCAGAGTGGCCTGGCCGTCACTCGCCATAACGGCGCGCTTGTCCTTCCTCGAGTGAATCGCCAAGATGGTTGTGTTGCGAATCGTACTCATGACGCCCCCATTCTAGATCTGATCTGACATGCTATCAATCGAGCCATCGGATGCTTCCGTTCGCGGTCGCAACAAACAGCTACTACAAACGTTATCAAGAAGAGGTCTTCTGTATTTTGTAGTAGTAGTAGTAGTAGCGTGCATCGGTTGGGGAAAGTGGCGAAAACCCAGTTTGCGTCCACACGCGTCGGCCTCGCTTTCTGGGGAGAAGCAGTGAAGATCCTTGCTTTGGGTGGGGAAAACGGCTGTGGAAAAGGACGAGGCGATCTCTTCGCAGCTTTTGTCCACAAGAAGATGTCGGTTTTCCCCCGAGTTTTCGCGTGCCAACTTTGTGCCGCTATGTCCGAAAGGCGTAGCGAGAAGCAAGGGACTCCTGCAGCTCCGAGATCTCGGCTTGGAGAAGAGGTGTTTCTTGCAGCTGCGACTTAACTTTCACGTAGGAGTGCATGATCGTGGTGTGATCGCGGTTGCCGAAGGCCTTTCCGATGGCGGGGAAGGAATGGTCGGTCATCTCGCGCGCGAGAAAGATGGCTACGTGCCTAGCCTGGGCGATCTCCTTCTTGCGGCTCGAGCTCTCCAGTTCGCGTCCTTGGAGATCGTAGTGCGTGGCGACTTCTTCTTTGATGTGGTCGATGGTCAGCCGCGGCCGCTGACCCTCCTTGGGGAGCATCGTCTCAAGTCTTTGTGGGGTGAGCTTCTCGCCCTGGAGTTGTGCGCACGCGAGCGCCTTGACCAATGCACCTTCAAGAGCACGCACGTTGGAGGAGATGCGTCTTGCGATGAGCTCGAGGACGTCGTCATCGACGGCCAGACCACGGGCGATGGCCTTCTCGCGCAAGATCGCGATGCGGGTTTCGAGGTCGGGAGCCTGGATGTCGGCGACGAGGCCCCACCGGAAGCGAGAGACGAGGCGCTCCTGCAGCCCGGACAGCTCCTCCGGAGGTCGATCGCTGGAGAGCACGATCTGCTTCGCCGCTCCATAGAGCTCGTTGAATGTGTGGAACAGCTCCTCCTGGGTCGCTTCCTTCCCTTGCAGAAAGTGGACATCGTCGATCAGGAGTAGATCGATCTTTCGGTACTTCCCGCGGAACGCTCCGGTTGCGTTGTTTCGAATGGCGTTGATGAGTTCGATGGCGAAACGCTCGGACGTCGTGTAGACGACGGCCCGTTCCTGGGACGAACGGAGCACTTGGTTCCCGATGGCCTGGAGCAAGTGCGTCTTGCCGAGACCGACGCTTCCGTAGATGAAGAATGGGTTGTACGTCTTCTCTTCGGCTTCGATCACGGCTTGAGAGACCGCCTCCGCTGCGGCGTGAGCAAGATGGTTGTTCTTCCCGCGGACGAAGGAATTGAACGTGTAGTCCACACTCAACGGGAAGCCGCCTTGGGGAACGGAAGACGCAGCCTCAAGGATTCGGCGTGCCGACGCGGGGCCGCCGGACTCCGCAGGGAGAACACTGATCTCAAGAGAGATCGGACGCATGCAGGTGTCGGTTGCGAGCCGCTCGATCTCCGTTCGATAGCGGCTCTCGATCCCGCTTTTGGTGAAAGAATCGGGGACGCCGATCGCCAGCGAGGTGTCCTCGAGCGCAAGGGGACGTGCGTCAGCCAACCACGTGAGATAGCTCGAGTCGGGAATGGTCTCCTTCAGCGAAGAGACCACGGAATCCCAGACAGCAACAAGATTAACGCTCATCCACCATTCTCCTCGGAGCCTGGTGACAAGAGTAGCGAAGAGATGCATCGCGGATCAAGGGGACGATTCCCTGGCCGGGCGAGGTGCATCCAGCAGCATGCTCGACGGGTAGCGCGCTTGAGAGACGCATGGACAACGGAGCCCTCGCCGGAGAGGACGGACATCCGGGTCGATCTGCCGCGAGATGGGCCGAGAGAGAAGGACGAAGAGACGCCGGAGCGCTCCGCCTGATTGTGGAGAACTGCGTGGATGCCCCATCTTCAGCGGCCATCAGCTGGGGAAAACCCTGTGGAAAGACTGTGCAGGCAGCCCCTCTGCCCAGACGGACGGGATCAAGTCCTCGCCGTCGAGCCGCGGGGGAAGACTTATCCACAACGAAGGGCCGTTATCGTGCCATTTTGGGGTGGTTGTCCACAGGGTTTTCCACAGGTCCGCTTGTTCGGGAGATGGAGGAAATTCCCTTCGGTAGGACCTTTTGCGTCGCAGGGCGACGGAACGGCATCGCTGAAGCGCCGGATGGCCTGGACAGTCGTCCCATGAACTCGCCGCGTCGAGGCCGAAAACCGATGGTGCCGAGGCCCAGATTCGAACTGGGGACACCCGCCTTTTCAGGGCGGTGCTCTACCGACTGAGCTACCTCGGCACGGGCTGGCGGGGACGACCGGATTTGAACCGGCGATCTCTGGAGTGACAATCCAGCGTCCTAGACCTGACTAGACCACGTCCCCGAGAGGTTGAAGCTCATTGGGCGAGACAGGACTCGAACCTGTGGCCTTCCGGATGTAAGCCGGATGCTCTCCCAACTGAGCTACTCGCCCATTATAGCTAGCGTCCCACAGGCCGCAACCTGTGGTTCTTGTGTCCCCAAGGGGATTTGAACCCCTGCCGCCGGGATGAAAACCCGGTATCCTAGGCCGCTAGATGATGGGGACGTCTCAGACGCGCGCGCGCGCCTGTTCGAACGACTCCGTGGTACGGGCGAGCCGAGTATAGACGGCCCCTCGCTCGCCGACCATTCAATCTGGGTCGTGCTGGATTCGAACCAGCGACTCCCTGATTAAAAGTCAGGTGCTCTGCCACTGAGCTAACGACCCGAAAGGCACACGCGCCTTTCCAGTGGGTCGTGCAGGACTCGAACCTGCAACCAACGGATTAAGAGTCCGCTGCTCTACCATTGAGCTAACGACCCGAGCAAAAACGAATGGTACGAGAGGCCTCTTCACGGTGTCAAGGCTTGTTGGGGGTTTCATTCATCCGATACGATCCCTCTATGGATCCGCTCCAGTTCACGCCACCGCCGCTAGCGCCGCTCGCGGAACGGATGCGGCCGGAAACGATCGACCAGGTCGTCGGCCAGCCGAAGATTCTCGGGCCCGGGGGTCCGCTGCGCGCGGTCATCGAGCGCGAGGCCTATCGTGCCTTCCTCTTCTGGGGACCGCCGGGAACCGGGAAGACGACCGTGGGTCGGATCATTGCGGTGAGGTCAAAGGCTCGCTTCGTTCAACGCTCGGCGGCGCTGACCGGCGTCAAGGACGTCCGACAGACGCTCGAGGCGTCGCAGTTTCGGTTTCGTACCGAGGGCGCGCGCGATCTTCTCTTCCTCGATGAGATCCATCGATTCAACAAGGCGCAGCAGGACGTGCTCCTCTCCTTTCTCGAAGAAGGGAGCGTCATCTTCGTGGGTGCGACGACCGAGAATCCCTCGTTCGCACTGAACGCGGCCCTTCTCTCGCGGTGCCAGCTGTTCCGCTTCGAGCCGCTAGGTGATATTGCCATTCGCGAACTCATCGACCGAGCCCTCGGTGATCCGCAAGGCCTCTCTGGGCAGCTCACGCTCGACGAGGCGGCGATCGATGCCCTTGTGGGCCTTTCGGACGGCGATGGGCGACGCGCTCTGACGACGTTGGAGTTGGCGACCTCCATCGCCGATGGAGGCACGATCGGCATCGACGTCATTCGGCGGGCGGTGCAGCGCAAGGGCCTGCGCTACGATCGCGCCGGCGACGAGCACTACGATCTGATTTCCGCCCTCCACAAGTCGGTTCGCAATTCCGACCCGGACGCCACCCTCTACTGGATGGCGAGAATCCTCGAAGGGGGCGAGGATCCGCGATTCATCGCGCGTAGGCTGATTCGGATGGCGTCCGAGGATGTCGGCCTTGCCGATCCGCGAGGTCTCGAACAGGCCATTGCGGCGTCGCGCGCGGTGGAGGCCGTCGGGCTTCCGGAGGGAGACCTCGCCCTCGCGCAGGCGGCCGTCTACCTGGCCTGTGCTCCCAAGTCGAACGCGCTGTACGTCGGCATGGGAGAGGCGTATCACGACGTGCGTGAACGTCCGACGGCCGAGGTTCCTCTGCATCTGCGGAACGCACCGACACGGCTGATGAAAGGGCTTGGCTACGGAGACGGCTATCGATACGCTCACGATTGTGAGGATGGTGTCGCCTCGATGCCGTGCCTACCGGAAGAACTGTTGAGCCGTCGGTACTATCGGCCGACCAATCGGGGGTTCGAAGAACGTGTTGCCGCGCGCTTGGAGTGGCTGAGGGCACGAACGAAGACAAGTGAAGGCGACTTGGCGCAGCGAAACGTGAACGGCAATACCGAGTCGCTCTAACGCTCCGCTTCCTGCTTGTCGAGGTATTGGAGGATCGCCTCGACGATCAGGTAGTTCATGGAGCGGTCTCGCTTCTTCGCTAGCATCGCCAGCCGTTCGATCGGTTTCTTCTCCGCCTTCGACCGCGAAATGTAGACGGACAGTGCATTCTCTCTTGTGACCACGCAATCCCCTTTCCGTCGTTGTGCCCCTACTATACTCTAATGCAGGAGGGGAGACAAGATACGGTCGCTTAACCCAGGTACGGGCCGCTGGATCACGCCGCCGATTGCGCTGTCCCCTCGATGCGCTTCGCGAGCGACGCCCCCCCCCAGCACTCAGCTTGCGTGCTGATGGAGATGGCGCTTGATGTCAAGCTTCACGCTCTTCTGGAATGGTTCATCTACGAGCGTGATGCACTCCTTAAACCTGATTCGCTTGAAGACCGCGAGCCCCTCGCTCTGCTCCTTGATTGCCTCCCAGATCTGTTCGATCGCGGCGGCCGACGTATCGATTCCCTGCTCCTTGAGAAGGGTCCAGTTCGGATAGACCTGCGCACATACGGCCGGGATGCCCTGCCTCTCGCCCTCGTAGATCATGATCTCGTCGATCGATGGGATGCCGATCAGTTCCCACTCGATCTCTTCGGGGTAGACGTTCTTGCCGGTCTCGAGGACGATGACGTTCTTCGCGCGTCCGGAAATCAGAAGAAGCCCGTCCTTATAGGTTCCGAGGTCTCCGGTGTGGAACCATCCATCGCTGTCGATGACCTCGTCGGTGGCGGCTTGGTTGTGGTAGTAGCCGGCCATCGTGTTCGGACCACGGGAGAGGACTTCTCCGACACTGTCTGCATCGGGGTGGTCGATGCGGATCTCGATCCCTTCGACCGCCACCATGCCCGGTTCCTCGGCAAACGCTTCGCACATGGTCAACAGCGGCGATGTCTCGGTCAGACCGTAGCCTTCCATGATTCCGATCCCCATAGCCCGGAAGCCGGCGGCCGCCTCTGGATTGAGCGGGGCCCCACCCGAAGTGAAGAACCGGAACTGCTTACCGAATAGCTTCTTCTTCACGAGCTTGCCCATCAGTGTGGGCGAAGACCGATGGATCATCCGCTTCAGTCCAGACTTCTCGATGGATTCTCGGATGCGCCCGTACAGGACGTTATACAGTTTCGGAACGCCGAGAATGATAGTTGGATGGGCCTTCTTCATGACGGTGGCGAGATTCCGGTCCACGGGGGTGTACGTCGACGTTGCCCCGGTCATGAGGGGCGTCACCAGCGTGATGGTCAAGCCGTAGATGTGATTCCACGGAACGATGCCCAGGAAGTTGTCTTCCGGGGAGAGGGAGACAACCTTGGCGGCCGTGATCGCGTTTGAGGAGATGTTGGCATGGGTCAGCATCGCGCCCTTCGCGTTTCCCGTCGTTCCCGAGGTGTACATCAACACGGCCAAGCTGTCTTCGGGGACGTCGACACGCGGGAGCGGCGTCTTGCCCAGGAGAAGCGCGTCGAGGAACAGGGCGCGTTCGTCTTTCGATCGATCCATCGTGATGACGAAGATATCCGGCAGGCTCGATTCCTTCAGCGCGACCAGGTCCTCGGCCTTCCCCCCTGACGCAATGACCCCTTTGACGCCGGCCTCACTGAGGATTCGCTCGACTTCACCCGGTTGGAGTTCCGGATCGAGCGGAACGACAGTGGCCCCACAGTGAAGGATCGCATAGAAGCTTGTCGCCCAGGCGGGGCGGGGCTTGGCAATCAGCGCAACGCGGTCCCCTGCGGCCACGCCCAAACCGGAGAGAGCGGACGCCAGCCGCCCGACCATCTCCCCTAAGCGCCCGTAGGAAACCTCGTTGAGGATTAACTGGATTCCTCCCCCGCGTTTCCTCTCCTTCGGAATCGGCATACGAAGCGCAATCCGGTCCTTGTGAGCCGAAACCGCTTCTTCGAACAGCTGTGATATCGTCGGATACATGCACCTCACCCTCCCCTTTCCGTTCTCAAGACACGGCGTCCGAGACCGCGTGATGTCCGCACAGCGGTCGCTATCCGGAGACGTACTTCTGCGCTTCGATTGCAGCGATCGCCCCCTCCCCGGCGGCGACGACTCCCTGCGAATAGCGATGGGCGAAAACCCGGGCGTCTCCTGCGGCGAAAACCCCGGGAACGTTGGTGCGCAATTGCTGATCGGTCACGATGTATCCCTCTTCGTCGAGCTTGACCGTGTCGCGGAGGAACTCTGTCTGTGGATCGTGCCCGATGTTGACGAACACTCCGTCGATCTCGAGGTCGCGCGTTTCCTCCGACTCGAGGTCTCTCAGGCGCACGCTGGTCACCCGTTCGGCTCCGAGAACTTCATCGACAGCGCAGTTCCACAGGAAACGGATCTTTGGATGCTCCCGCGCGCGCTCCTGTAGGATCGCCGAGGCACGTAACGCCCTCGGATCGTCTTGCGGATGCCGTACAACGATCGAGATCGAGTCCGCGAGGCGAGCCAGGAAGAGGGATTCCGTAAGTCCGGAGTCGCCGGCGCCGATCTCGAGGATCTCCTTGCCTCGAAAGAAGAACCCGTCACACGTGGCGCAGTAGGAGACGCCTCTTCCTTTCAGTCGCGATGCTCCTTCGGCCTGTAGTTCCTTCGGTCGAGATCCGGGCGAGAGGATGATCGATCTTGCCTCGAATGACGCGCGCGGTGTTACGACACGGTGATAGGGCTCGTCCGCTTCGATTCGGACGACTTCATCCTGAAGAAACTTCGCTCCGAAGCGCTCCACTTGTTTGCGGAGTGACTGCATCAGTTCCGGCGCGGAGGTCGTCTCTTCGAGTCCGGGCCAGTTCTCGATCAGATTGGTCTCGTTCAGCTGTCCACCCGGGAGACCCTTCTCGATCACAAGCGTAGAGAGCAGAGCTCGTCCGGCATACAGTGCTGCAGTAAGACCGGCGGGTCCTGCCCCGATGACGACGACATCTAGCGGCTTTCGGTTTTGTGTCACGGTTCCGATTATAGGAGAGCGTTAGAGTAGATCCAACGGCTCCAGCGTGAAGGTTCCTTTCGTCTTCTCGAGAACCTGCTCAACCGTGAGTTTCGCGTCCTCGAGCTGGGTCTTGATGGTGGCCGCCAGGCTAAGCCCTTCGTCGAACAGGGTGATGGCCTCCTCGAGCCCGAGTTCCTCCTTCTCCAGCTGTTGCGTGATCTCCTCGAGCTTGGCAAGCGCTTCCTCGATCGTCATTCGTCCATCACCTCCTCGACGCGCGACTGAAGCCGCCCGGTGGCGAGCTGTGTCACAATCTCGGATCCGGGGGTCACCCTGGCGACGTCACGAAGGGCCACCGCCGAGTCCTTGAGAAACGTGAGGGAGTACCCGCGATGAAGCGGCAAACGGGGATCCGAGAGGCGAAGGACGTCCGTGAAGTGCGCGAGTCTTCGGACGCGCAGGGTGAACATCTGAGAGACCCTGCGTGCGAGAATGTCCACCAGCCCGTCGAGGCGCTGGGAAAGGGTCTCGAGCTTCCGCCCAGGAAGTCGGAACAAGTAGCCGCGGAGATTCGCGCGCAGGCGGTCGGAGCGATTGGTTAGATGAGCCGCGACGATTCGAGTCATCCACGCGACGCGAGCGCAGACCGTCTCAGAAACCTCCCGGCAGTCGGGGGCGACCAGTTCCGCGGCGGACGCCGGCGTTGGGGCACGAAGGTCGGCGACGAAGTCGCTGATGGCGAAATCGATCTCGTGGCCGACGGCGGAGATGATGGGGATCTGGCACCCGAAGACGGCTCGAATGACGCGCTCGTCGCTAAACGCGGCAAGATCCTCCGCCGACCCACCGCCACGACCGAGAATCAGGACGTCCAGCGGTTGGACCTGATCGGAGAAGCGAATCGCGGCATCCAACG
>Ga0222641_1000107_pt1 | contig 16662 bp, 14 predicted proteins | sample AntAcemetagen227_FD_179877 | JGI IMG/M metagenome (GOLD analysis project Ga0222641, IMG submission 179877) | Saline water microbial communities from Ace Lake, Antarctica - #227 | ecosystem: Environmental > Aquatic > Non-marine Saline and Alkaline > Saline | place: Antarctica: Ace Lake...
AGGTACAGAAACTTATCTATATTGTTATTCCGGGATCATGGAGTGGCATTATGACGGGTCTGGTTCTTTCATTGGGCCGGGCTTTCGGCGATACGCTCATCGCATTGATGATTGCGGGAAATGCGGTACAGGCTCCATCTTCCCTCCTGGATTCGGCACGGACGCTCACTGCTCACATTGCACTCGTGATCGCCTCCGATTATGAAAGCCTGGAATTCAAATCAATATTTGCCTGCGGTATCGTCCTGTATGTCTTTACAACCCTCCTGGTTGTCCTTGTCCGGTCTTTCGGATACGCATCGCGGAGGAATAACGAATGAGCCGTTCCCTGGAAATCACTATCACGGGATGTTCATGGTTGTGCGGTATCGTCCTTCTGGGGGCAGTCTCCACCGTCATCGGTTACCTGCTCTTCAAGGGTTTTGGAACCCTGGGACCGCAACTCCTGTTCGGGAGTGTCAATCCTCTCGAAGCGTTACTCTTCAAGAAGCAAGTCTTTGACGGCCTGTTCCCGGCTGTTGTCGGGACATTGCTGCTGGTCATCCTCTCCGTGGGTATTGCCATCCCCATAGGCATGACAAGCGGTGTCTATATGGCGGAGTATGCCAATGGTAGCGTGAAGAAAATATTCAGTCTGCTTTTCGATATCCTTGCAAGCATTCCATCGATCGTCATCGGTCTGTTCGGTTTTGCTCTGGCCGTTTTTCTTCACAGGCATTTTTCCGAAAAGATCTATCCGTCGCTTCTCATCTCCAGTCTGGCGCTGGCCTTTCTTGTATTGCCGTATATCATTCGGACAACTCAGATTGCTCTGGAGACCCTGCCGCGGGAAACACGGCTGACTGCCCTGGCATTGGGAGCGACAAAATTGCAGAACATAATCTATGTGCTCATTCCCAAATCACTTTCTGGAATTATTAGTGGTGTTATTCTGGCGATCGGTCGCTGTGCCGAGGATACCGCCGTCATTATGCTGACCGGTGTCGTCGCGTCTGCGGGTGTGCCGAAATCTCTTCTCGCGAACTATGAGGCGCTTCCCTTTTATATCTATTATATTTCTTCGCAATACATGAATGAGGAGGAGTTATCAAGCGGTTACGGCGCCGCGATCGTTCTTCTCGGTATATGTGCCGTTCTCTTTTTATTTGCCTTTATGATTCAGAAAGGCTTGGCATATCGGGCTCTTTACCGCGCGTGAGTGGATACAATGGATAAATCGATAAAAATTAGAACAAAAAATATCTTTTTTTCTTATCAGAACAACCGGGTTCTGAACGATATCAGTGTCGAGTTCCGGGAACATACGTTGACGGCTATTGTCGGTCCTTCGGGAATCGGCAAATCGACGTTTCTGATGACACTGAACAGGCTCTGGGAAAGCATTCCCGGAGCTGCCATGAAGGGAAATGTGGAAATACGATTCGACGGAACATTTCAAGATATTTATCTCCCGTCGTACTCCCTGACAAGTCTTCGACGGTCCGTAGGCATGGTCTTTCAGACACCGAATCCCCTGCCGATGAGCATTTATCGAAATGTTGCGTTTCCCCTTAAACTGGCTGGTTTTAAGAAAAAGGATTATATTGACCATAAGGTTGAAAAAGCGCTCACAAGGGCATACCTCTGGGATGAGGTCAAGGATCGCCTTCGTGACGATGCCTTTACACTGTCGGGGGGGCAGCAGCAACGCCTCTGTATTGCCCGTACCTTAATTATGGAGCCGCAGATTCTTCTCCTTGACGAACCCACGTCCTCTCTTGATACGGAATCGGGCAGGATTATCGAGGAATTGCTGATCAGCCTGAAAGAACGATGCACCCTTCTGGTTGTGTCCCATTACCGGGAGCAGGTGAAAAGAATAGCCGATACGGTTCTTGAGATTTCGGATGGACACTTCACCCCTGGGAACGCCATATAAAAAATTATTCCGCTTTTATTTGCCGCAACAGTCCGGATTTCTTTCTTGTCAGCAACTGTATCTTGCGTTATATCGTATACGTCAAATATGAATGTACATTATGGACAAAGTACTTTCCGCCAGAGTTGATGAGTCCGTTTTTGTCATTTAGACCATGTAATCAGAAAGGAGTGTGTTTATAGAGATGAATTTAGAAATGCAACAGTATGTCCAACCCTCACCGACAGTCGACAGCGACAACCCCGCGGTCGCAAAATTTGCCAGGGAGAACTCTGGTAATTCCACCGATCCGAGGGAGCAGGCGATCAGTATTTATTATGCAGTGCGGGATGGTATCCGCTATGACCCCTACGCCCTCGATTTGTCAATAGACGGACTCAGGGCGAGCACCACGTTACGTGCTGGCCGGGGCTGGTGTGTAGCCAAGGCGATTCTTCTCGCGGCCTGTTGCCGTTCGTCAGGAATTCCGGCCAGGCTGGGTTTTGCCGACATTAGAAACCACCTGACTACCCCGCGCATGCGTGAGGCAATGAAGACCGATATCTTTTTCTGGCACGGTTATACGGCTATTTATCTTGACGGGGTCTGGGTCAAGGCGACCCCCGCCTTCAATATCGAACTCTGTGAGCGATTCCGGATAAAACCTCTCGATTTCGACGGACGCAACGACTCAATATATCACCCGTTTGATCTTGAGGGGAACAGGCACATGGAATACCTGAGATATCGCGGGGAATTTGCTGATGTTCCCCTTGATGATATGATCGAGACGTTTCGCCGTGAATATACCCCGGACGAGTCATCCTGGGGGAAAGCGGATTTTGACCGTGAAGTCGAGCAGGAGACGCAAGAGAATCAGGATTAATATGGGATACCGGGAAATTTCATTAAATCTGCCCACAGATTATGTTGAGGAACAGCTCAGGAAAAGAATAGAAAAAGAACTGAAAATCAGGGGGTTCTCATATCAGATAGAGAACAAGAGCCTTGATGCAAGGAAAAAGAACAACATACACTGGCTGGTTCGAGTCGGAATCCTTTCTAAAGAAATCAAAGGAGACGAACCTGTCAGACCTCCCTCTCTAAACATTCCATCTGGAAAAAGAAAAGAGAGGGCGGTTGTTGTCGGAAGCGGCCCCGCCGGATTTTTTTCAGCATTTGTGCTTCAGAAGGCTGGGATTGATACAACGCTGATTGAAAGGGGTTCTGAGGTTAATAAAAGAGCCGAAGGAATCATAAAGTTTGAAACAACCGGCGTATTCAACTCTGTCAGTAATTATGCCTTTGGTGAGGGTGGCGCGGGGACATTCTCTGATGGAAAATTAACCTCAAGAACCAAACATATCTCAAAAGAAAAGCATTTTATATTATCCAGTTATGTCCACGCGGGAGCCCCGGAAGAAATAAGATACATGGCGCATCCCCATCTTGGAAGTGATAATCTTAAAAAAGTTGTAAAAAATTTAAGAGAGGAATTTCTGAATATTGGCGGAAGCGTGCGCTTTGAAACAATGCTGGAAGATTTGAAGATTAAAGATGGAAAAGTGCGTGAAGCGATAACATCCTCAGGTGGAATCGAAGCGGATTATTTTATTATCGCGCCGGGGCATTCGGCATACGAAACATATCGCATGCTAATAGGAAACGGGGTAGGGTTCCGAACAAAGGACTTTGCTATCGGCTGCCGGGTTGAACACCCACAGGAACTTATTAATATCGCGCAATGGGGCCGGGAAACCCTGCCCGGGGTCAAGGCCGCCCAGTACCGGCTTACATCAAAAGGTGACGGGAATCTTCCCGTGTATACATTCTGCATGTGTCCCGGTGGGATTGTTATCCCCGCGTCCGCCTATAAAAACGCGAACATAGTAAATGGAATGAGTTGGTATAAGAGAGATGGAAAATTTGCCAACGCGGCCTGTGTTGCAGGCATAAATCCGGATAAACTGCTCGGCAGAAAAATAGAACCCCTGGAAGCAATTGACTGGCTGGGCGCCCTCGAAGAGAGTTTTTACAGCTATTCAAATGGCTACCAGGCCCCATTCTGCACTATACAGGATTTTATTGATAAAAAAGTGCCGGCAAAAACTGTTGAATCGAGTTACCCTCTGGGCCTGAAACCAGCGGAACTATGGGATTTGCTTCCCTCTGAAGTAAGCGGATCAATCAGGGAAGGGCTGAAGGATTTCAGCAGAAAAGTAAGGGGATTCGAGACAGGCATTATTATGGGGCTTGAGAGCAAAACCTCATCCCCGATTCAGGCTCTGCGGGAAAACACCGGACGTTGCAACGGTTTTGAGAACCTCTATATAGTTGGGGAAGGCAGCGGTTATTCCGGCGGTATAATATCAAGCGGATCGGATGGGATAAAAGCGGCAATGAATATTATTGAAAGAAATTCTCACGGTAATATTTCTGTGGAATAAATTTATTTGACATGGTCTAAAATATGGATTAGCATAGCTATAAAAGTCCACACTATAAAGGTGTAATATGAGAACAATTCAGATGACCCTTGATGATGATCTTGTCAAAACGGTTGACCACGTTTCGAAGCAACTCCGCACAAATCGTTCTGCTTTCACACGAAAGGCGCTTCGTGAGGCGCTTGCCCGCTACAACCTTGAGCAAATGGAGCGCAAGCACCTCCAAGGGTATAAGCGGCACCCGGTTGCTGCCGATGAGTTTTCGGTTTGGGAAACGGAGCAAGCCTGGGGTGACGAATGAAGCACGGCGAAATACGTTGGTATAAGTTTTCAAAGCCAGACAAAAAGAGGCCGGTTCTTATCCTGACACGAGATTCCGTGTTGGAATATCTTGGTGAAGTAACTGTCGCACCCATTACAACTATAGTCCGCAATATACCATCCGAAGTGTTTCTTTCGAAAGCCGACGGCATGCCCCGGGATTGCGCTGTCAATTGTGACCACTTGCAAACTGTTTCGAAGGGGAAAATCGGATCATTGATCATGTCCCTGCCTCCGGGAAAGATGGTTGATGTTGGGTGGGCAGTCCGCTTTGCCATCGATATTTGAGACGGGAACGGCAGCGGTTATTCCGGCGGTATAATATCAAGCGGATCGGACGGGATAAAAGCAGCAATGAATATTATTGAAAGAAATTTCCACTATAATATTTCTTGACAAGATATCATAATGGAGTTAGTGATTTAACGTATTTTATTGATCTTGAACGCATCGTATGTGCTTTTGAACAGCTGTAACCACAGGAGAGATTATGGTCTGATTATCTAAAGCCCTGTTTTTCGTAATGAAAGGCAGGGCTTTTGTTTTTTGTAAGGGGTCTTATACTACAAATTTGCAGTATTTAGGTTTTTATCATGAACTATATAAATACTGTGATAGTTATGGTTTGTACAAAATAATTTTTGTATTCGGAAGGGTAATTATACAAAATGAACTTTAAAGGGGATACTCAAATAATTCCAGGGAACCTGCTTGGTGGAGCACGTGCAGAAACTGATAGTATGATGTTAGAAAGTGCCTTTATTGCAACATATGACTTTCAGGCACTTGCTAACACAATAGATTTCAATTTTGTTGTAGGACGGAGAGGGACAGGCAAATCGGCTCTTTTCTTTAAAGTTTCAGAATATATCAACAACAATAAAATTGGATATGCATATTGTAAGACACCCGCCGAATATGAAGCGATAGAACTGCAATCCGTTGTAAAAAATATTTCAACCGAATATAGAGTGATTAGAACCATTACTAGGGTGGCTTGGAGGGCAAGCATTCTGCTTGACCTATTAAATAGCATAATTGATCACTACAAATTATCTAAGTGCGATAATTACGACCTTCTAACAAAATTTATTAATGAGCATGATAGTTTAATAGAATACGATTGTTTTAAAAAAACGACAGAAATAATAAAAAAGTATTCGGCTAAATGTTCTTCAGCAGAAGAACTGCCCAGTTTGATAGCTAATGCTTTTAGCCTCGAAAAAATACATGATTCTATAGCCAAGGCACTTTCAGACATTAATAGAACAATATACTTTTTCTTTGATGGCTTAGACGAAGGCTGGGTTCCAAATGAGTTGGCGACTGCTTTGATAGGTGGATTAGCCGCTTGTGCTGCAGATTTTTCTGAAAAGCAGTGTGGGGTGCACATGGTTTTGTTTATAAGAGATAATATTTACAGATCTTTAAACTACTTTGATAGGGATTTTTCAAGACATATTGAAGGAAACACTTTGCGTCTAAACTGGGATGAATCGTCATTATTACATTTAATTTCAAACAGACTTAGGGTGGCTTTAGGGTTAGAAAAGATTGAGAGTGATGTAAAGGCTTGGAATAGGTTTGCTTATTCAGATTTGAAAAATCGAGAAGGATTTAATCTTTGCCTTAACTATACGCTGTATAGACCTCGTGACCTAATTGTGCTGCTTAATACAGCCTATAGCCAAACTGCCAGAAGCGGTAGAAAAGAACTCATTAAAGATGACATAGAAACTTCTTCTAAGCAAATTTCAAATAATCGCATTACTGATTTGCAGAAAGAATATGATGAGGTTTTTCCTGGTCTGTCTCTTTTTATTGATCTCTTTAAAGGTAAGCCTGCTTTTCGTGAATATGCCATTATAGTGGAAGATTTGAAGTCCCAAATAGATAATGCTGAATTCAAAGAAGTTAGCAATAGCGACTTTGCACTGCTTGAAACTGGAGAGGACGTTTTTTTTGCGCTATATAGTGTAGGCTTTTTGGGTTTGGAGAATCCAGCAACTAAAAATTTACAATTTTGCCATGATGGGTCTTCAGCCGATATTGATGCCACAAAAACCGATCAAAGAGCATGCATTCATCCTTGCTATTGGAAGGCACTCGATATTCAATCAGAACAGATTGAGGAAAATGTTATAATTGAGTTGTATGATGACACGAAGACAACCAGTACGGATGAAATAGCAGACATAAGAACAAAAAAGATTGGTCAGTTGGTATCAGCCCTGCCTCAGATGCAAGAAGGAAAGGACGACGCCCACAAATTTGAAGAATGGGTTTTTAGAACTATTCAAATTTTATTCTCAGGACAGTTATCTAATCCTGAATTGAACCCTAATACGGATGCTGTCCAAAGGCGTGATATTGTAACCACAAATATGGCAGATAGCGGTTTTTGGGGAAGAGTTCTAGAAGATTATAAATCTCGCCAAGTCGTCTTCGAAGTCAAAAATTACTCAACGTTAAAAAACGATGATTTTAGACAGGCTTTAAGCTATTCGGGTGACGCCTATGGCCAATTTGTTGTTATTGTTAGCAGAAACCAAAACGAGGGATTATCAACAACTGAAAGGGGCTGGGTGAAGGAACTTTGGGACAGACATAATGTTTTGATCTTCGTCATTCCAGCCGTTATATTATCAAGATGTATAGGGAAATTGCGAAACCGCCAGAGATTTGATTATGTAGATAATCAACTCAATAAACGTCTTGACACCTTTCAAAGGTCTTACTTGTCTCTAAGGCATATCAAAAAGACAAAACCTAAAAGATTGTAAATTAAGGCCATAACCATGCTATTGCATCCAACACAAAATGGAATGAGTTATGTATATCAGCCACGTTGAAATCTCCAATTTCCGGGCATTAGAAGTCGTGTCAGTACCGCTGAATCAGTTCAGCGTTCTGATCGGTGAAAACGATGTCGGTAAAACATCGTTCCTGTATGCCCTTGAGAAATACTTCGTTGGGAAGAAGCTAACGGAGAAGACTGATTGGTTTAAGGAGGATCTCTCAAGAGATATCCGCATTGTTTTGACCTTTCAAGAACTCCCGGAAGCAGATGAGCTATCGGGTTTTGTTCGTAGTAATGGCGCTATTGTTCTCAGCAAGGTTTTTTCTCTGGATAAGTCTCCCGACGTAAAGGCAATTCTCGACGATAACTCTGCCGTTACAGTACCTGCGCCAGTACTTAAGCAGTGGTTCTCTGTGGACAGTTTTCATTTTATTCCCGTTCGCAGAGATCTTGCGGTGCAGTTTTCTATGGCCAAAACTGCACTCCTTGGCAAGACACTTCGAGCAAAAATGAAGAAAACACTTGATGAGGGGTGTGGATCGGATTCACTCACTAACTTGGAAGAAACATTAAACTCATCACTCGATGAGCATAAAAAGGAACTACAAAAGTATATTCGAGAACAAATGCATAATGACTCCATTAAGCTCGGGTTCGATGAGTTGGAAATCGACCCGATTGAGGGTGTCTCATTTAAGGTGAAATTGTCAGATGATCGTGTTGAAAATATACCTATTCAAAATCGTGGTGCAGGAACACAAAACAACCTGATTATCGCTTTGTTTCGGCTCATCGCACAGCTAAAGTTGGCCGGGTATTTTATTTTCGCTATGGAAGAGCCCGAGAACAGCCTACATCCGAAGGCGCAGCGTCAGTTGTTGTCTGTAATTCAGGAAATCAGCATGGAGTCGCAGGTAATAGTTACTACCCATTCGCCCGTTTTTATCGATCGGAGCAAATTCGAGAACAATATTCTTCTCACGCGCACATCTAAGGGAAATACTGTCGCAAAAACCTTTGATCCCACTCTATTAAGTCAAATAAGAACCGATCTCGGTATTAGGGCATCGGACGCACTGTTAAAAGGCGGGGGCAATTGCGCGATCCTGGTAGAGGGGGCCACGGAAGAAGATGGATTCCCGATCTTTATGGAAATGCTCGGCATGAGCGAGTTTAAGCTTGGTATTGCCATTATTAATCTTGGAGGAAGCGACTACCAGAAAGCGAGTAACACAGCACATCTTTTGCATGCCTATGATATCCCGTGTGTAATCGTATTGGATGCCGATGCAAAACAGTGCGCTGACGATCTCAACCGAACTAAACAGGCATCCCTTCCAAATATTAAGAAAGTATTCTGTTTATCTAAAGGCACAATCGAAGATTACTACCCGCTAGAAATAGTAGCCCAAGTCATTAATCAAGAACTTTCACCGACACAGCAAGTTATCACTGATGATTTTGATTCATCAAAGCATGGGAAACAGCGTTTAGAAGACTTCAAAAAGGTAATGTATGAGCATGGAGCTGGGGATTCAATCGAGTATTTAAAAAGCTTATTGGGCGGTATAGGTACGAAACTTTTCCAGGAACAAGGTGCGGAGCTGGATGAAGAATTGAAAGGAATATTTCACTTGGTTAAATCCATTGTAGATGAACAATAGGTGAAGTGTTTGCTAACAAATGAATCAAGATGATGGAATTTAAAATGAATTAGAAAAGGATTTTTTCGTGTTTGAACAAACCTTCAAAAATATAGACGACATTCTACATAAAGACGCGGGTTGCAGCAGTGAACTGGATTATGTGGAACAAACATCCTGGGTCTTATTTCTAAAATATCTGGACGACCTGGAAAAAGATAAACAAACCGCTGCCGAGCTTTCCAGCAAAACCTACACGCCAATTATTGACGAGCAATTCAAATGGGATGTGTGGGCCGCGCCCAAAAACGGCAATGGCAAACTCGACCATCACAAAGCGTTAAGCGGCGATGATTTAAGAGACTTTGTGGACCTGCAATTGTTTCCATACCTGAAGAAATTCAAAACACAGGCGGAAAGCGCGGACACCATAGAATACAAAATTGGTGAGATTTTCAGTGAGCTTAAAAATAAAATCCAGAGCGGGTATAATTTGCGGGAAGTGATTAACCTTGTTGATGAACTGCGTTTTCGCACCCATAGAGAAAAACACGAGATGTCTCACCTGTACGAATCCAAAATCAAAAATATGGGCAATGCCGGGCGCAACGGCGGTGAATATTACACACCGCGGCCGCTGATTAAATCCATCGTAAAAGTAGTTGCCCCGGAAATCGGCAATACCATTTATGACGGTGCGGTTGGTTCAGCGGGCTTTTTGGTGGAAGCCTTTGAATATCTGAAGAAAAGCAAAAAGCTGACCACCGGCGATATGACTACCCTGCAAAAGAACACCTTTTACGCCAAAGAAAAAAAATCGCTAGCCTACATTATCGGCATTATGAATATGATCCTGCACGGAATAGAAGCGCCTAATATTGTGCATACCAACACCTTGGCCGAAAACATTTCCGATATTCAGGAAAAAGACCGCTTTGATATTATTTTAGCCAATCCGCCCTTTGGCGGTAAGGAACGCAAGGAAGTGCAGCAGAACTTTCCCATCAAGACCGGGGAAACAGCTTTTTTGTTTTTGCAGCATTTTATCAAAAAACTTAAAGCCGGAGGCGGGGCAGGGGTGGTCATTAAAAACACCTTTCTTTCCAACACCGACAACGCCTCTATTTCACTGCGCAAACAATTGCTGGAAAGCTGCAACCTGTACACGGTATTGGATTTACCCGGCGGTACATTTGCCGGCGCTGGTGTAAAAACCGTAGTGCTGTTTTTTGAAAAGGGCGCGTCCACTAAAAAAGTATGGTTTTACCAGCTCAACCTGGACAGAAATTTGGGCAAAACCAATCCACTAAATGAAAATGACCTGGCTGAATTTGTAGAGTTGCAAAAGACCAAAACCGATTCGGACAATTCCTGGACGTTGGATGTGGCTGGGATAAACTCAGCCACCTATGACTTGTCCGTGAAAAATCCCAACAATAATGATGAAACAGTTTTAAGAGAGCCAAAAGAAATTCTGGACGAAATGAAGGCTTTGGATATTGAGAGTGCAGCGGTTCTTAAAGCGATACGAAATTTGTTATGAATAATATTTGGGAATTAAAAAAACTTATCGAAGTGTGCTCAGTAATTGCCGGACAGTCACCGGAAGGAAAATATTATAATGCCAATTCTGATGGCTTACCATTTTACCAAGGTAAAAAGGGATTCAAAGATAGGTATATTGGGGAACCAACTAAATGGACAAGAAAAGTAACTAAAGAAGCAATTGCTGGTGACATTTTAATGTCAGTTAGAGCCCCGGTTGGTCCAGTAAATTTCTCAACCCAAAGAATATGTATTGGCCGTGGTCTTGCCGCAATACGAGCTACAGAATTAATCGATAAAAATTTTCTATTCTATTTTTTCATCAAGCACGAAAATGAAATAGTTGGTAATGAAGGCGCAGTATTTAATTCAATTAATAAAACTCAAATTGAAAATTTAAAGATTCCACTTCCACCTCTCCCCGAACAAAAGCGCATTGTAAAAATTTTAGATGAAGCGTTTGCGGCCATTGACAAGGCTAAATCCAATGCCGAAAAGAATCTGCAAAACAGCCGGGAATTGTTTGATTCTTATTTAAACAAGGTCTTTGCTAATCCCGGGAAGGACTGGGAAGAGAAGAAGCTCAAAAATATAATCAAACTTGAATACGGCAAACCTTTAGATAAAACAAAACGAGAAATCAAAGGATTATATCCAGTTTATGGCGCAAATGGTGAGAAGGCAAGAAGTAATGAGTATTACTTTGATAAGAAAAGTATAATCGTTGGTAGAAAAGGATCTGCAGGCGAAATCAATATTACTACCGAAAAATTTTGGCCTTTAGATGTGACCTATTTTGTTACTTTTGATGAAAGGCGATACGATTTAAAATTTCTGTTCTATTTGTTAAACACATTAAATTTGCCAAGGTTGGCAAAAGGTGTAAAACCTGGAATTAATAGAAATGATGTTTATTCACTGGATGTTCTAATCCCATCCCTTCCCGAACAAAAGCAAATGGTTGAAAAACTTGATGGAATTTTATCAGAGTCAAAAAAACTCGAAACCATATATCAACAAAAACTGGCTGATTTGGATGAACTCAAAAAATCAATCCTGCAAAAAGCGTTCGCCGGGGAATTATAATGGTAGATAGGAAAAACAAATTGGTTGTTTTCCAGAGAAAAAAAATTCGCAGAATATGGCATGAAAATGAATGGTATTACTCGGTGGTGGATATTTGCGGCGTTCTAACCGATAGCGCTGATTACGGCGCATACTGGCGAAAGCTAAAGCAGAGACTGAAGCAGGAAGGAAGTGAAGTCGTGACAATGTGTCACGGGTTGAAACTTGAAGCGCCGGACGGTAAAAAACGCATAACTGATTGTAGTAACACAAAAGGCATTTTTCGAATTATCCAATCCATTCCGTCAAAAAAGGCAGAACCATTTAAACAGTGGCTCGCTCAACTTGGAAAAGAACGGCTGGATGAAATAGAAAATCCCGAACTGGCCCAACAGCGGATGAAAGAAATTTATGAAAAAAAGGGCTATCCCCAAGACTGGATTGACAAAAGATTAAGGGGCATTGCCATACGGCAGAATCTGACCGATGAATGGAAAGAGCGCGGAATTGAAGAGCAAAAAGATTTTGCCATTTTGACTGCCGAGATTTCCAAAGCCACATTTGGAATGACGCCGGGTGACTATAAGAAGTATAAGAATCTGCCTGAAAAATCAAAAGCCAATTTACGCGACCATATGGATGATTTGGAACTGATTTTTACAATGTTAGGAGAGCGCGTTACCACGGAGATTTCCAAAAAAGAGAAACCGGATACGTTTCCTCAAAACAAAAAGGTTGCCGGACGCGGTGGTAAAGTTGCCGGAACTGCCAGAAAAGAAACTGAAAAAGAACTGGGCAGAAGCGTTATCTCAAAAAAGAATCTTCTGGATAAGGATGATAAATTAGTATTGGAAGACTGACTATGAACGAAGCGGAAACCAGAGCCGAGCTCATCGACCCCAAATTAAAGGACAGCGGCTGGGGCGTTATCGAAGACACCAAAGTTCTGCGCGAACATCACATCACCATCGGTAAGATTCAAACCGGCGACAGGCGCGGCAATCCGCTTATTGCCGATTATGTACTCACCTATAAAAACCAGAAGCTGGCCGTTTTGGAAGCCAAAAGCGATGAACTCCTCGTTGGCGAAGGAGTGGCCCAGGCTAAAAATTACGCGGACAAATTAAATACCTCCTTTGCCTATTCCAGCAACGGCAATGAAATTTACGAAATCAATATGCAAACGGGCAAAGAGAAAGATGTCGTCTGCTTCCCGACACCCGATGAATTATGGCAGCGGATTTTTGAAGAAAAGAATAGCTGGCGTGACGCTTTTAATGCTGTACCGTTTGAAGATATCGGCGGCACCAAACCGCTGCGCTTTTATCAGGAAATTGCTGTGAACAAGGCTATGTCCGCCATAGCCGATGGCGAACCACGCATTTTGTTGACACTGGCAACCGGCACCGGTAAAACCTTTATCGCCTTTCAAATCGCCTGGAAATTGTTCTATTCCCGCTGGAACCTTTCAGTAATTGAAAATGGAAAATTGATAAGGGATAATGAAAAAAACAATTCTCAATTATCAACTGTTAATTATCCATTAAAAAGGCGGCCGCGCATTTTATTTCTTGCCGACCGCAATATATTAGCAGACCAGGCTTTTAACGCTTTCAATGCTTTCCCGGAAGACGCTCTGGTTCGTATCAAACCCGCTGAGATTCGCAACAACGGCCGCGTGCCCACCAACGGCAGCATTTTTTTTACAATTTTCCAGACCTTTATGAGTGGGCCGGATAATTCGCCCTATTTTGGCCAGTATCCTGAGGATTATTTTGATTTTATCGTCATCGACGAGTGTCATCGCGGCGGTGCCAACGATGAAAGCAACTGGCGCGAAATTATGGAATATTTTTCACCGGCGGTTCAGCTTGGATTAACCGCCACGCCCAAACGCCAACACAACATCGATACTTATAAATATTTCGGCGAACCGGTTTATATCTATTCTTTAAAAGAAGGTATTAATGATGGATTCCTGACACCTTTTAAAGTGAAACGTATTCAGACAACCATTGATGAATATGTTTATACGCCTGATGATACGATTATCGAAGGCGAAGTGGAAGAAGGCCGGCGCTATATTGAAACTGATTTTAACCGCATTATTGAAATTAAAGCCCGTGAGAAAAAGCGTGTTGAAATTGTGCTGGACGAAATCAATCAGAAAGAAAAGACCATTATCTTTTGCGCCACGCAGGACCACGCTCTGGCTATCCGCGATTTGGTGAACCAGCTCAAAGAAAGTTCCGATCCCAACTATTGCCAGCGAGTTACGGCCAATGACGGCGCATTAGGTGATCAGCATTTACGTGAATTCCAGGATAATGAAAAAACAATTCCGACGGTTTTAACAACGTCTCAAAAATTATCCACCGGTGTGGATGCCCGCAATATCCGCAACATTGTTCTGCTGCGTCCCATTAATACGATGATTGAATTCAAACAGATTGTTGGACGGGGCACCCGCTTGTTTGAAGGCAAAGAGTATTTCACAATCTATGATTTTGTGGATGCCTGCAAACATTTCTCCGATCCCGAATGGGATGGCGAACCTTTGGAGCCGGATGAATCGACCTATGAACCCAAGACCTCTAAAGATGAGGTTGGTGATATTGCTGATACTGGATATGAAGTGGGAGAAAAGGAAGAACGAAAGAAATTGAAAATAAAGTTACGTGACGGAAAAGAAAGAGAAATTCAGCATATGATCGCAACTTCTTTTTGGAGTGCGGAAGGTAAGCCCATTTCAGCCGAGGAGTTCCTGCATGGTTTATTTGGAAAACTGCCGGAATATTTTAAAAACGAAGATGAGCTTCGCAAAATCTGGTCTGTCCCGGCAACGCGAAAATCATTTCTGGTAAAACTTGAAGAAGCCGGTTACGGCAAAGACGAATTAAGCAATCTGCAAAAATTAATCAATGCTGAAAAAAGTGATTTGTTTGATGTTCTGGAGTACGTGTCGTTTGCTATTAAACCCATTACCAGAGAAGAACGGGTTGTAAATGCCATGCCTCGAATCTTTGACGGTTTGGGTGACAGGCAAAAAGACTTCCTGGATTTTGTTTTGTCCAAATATATTGAAACCGGCGTAAGCGAACTCGACCAGGATAAATTACCGAGTCTGCTGGAATTGAAGTATCACTCTATAACTGATGCGGCAGAAGCCCTTGGGGGTGTGGAATTGATAAGGAATACGTTTATTGAATTTCAAAAATATTTGTACCAACTGAAAGCGGCGTAATTCAGGGAGTTGAATTGCCCTTTCAGGAGGTGGGCATCGAACACATCAATATGGAACGAACCATCTAACAAGGGGTGCATCAGGCTTTTCTTGACAAGCGAAATGCGCTACGCAATTATTATCAATCCTGTATCTGGCACAATGACCGTCGATCAGAAACGCGCCGCATTAGCGAATGTAGCGGAAATTTTAGATGCGGAAATACATGGTCTGGATGCCATCACAGCAGACGCCTTTGGCCAATGTGCCCGGGAAGTTGCCACCAGTTGCGATGTACTTGTTACCGCCGGGGGAGACGGAACCTTTTCCGACATCATCAATTCAATCGATACGGCCCAGACGCCAATCGCTTATCTTCCTTTGGGCACGGGTAACGCCATGCGGCATGCCCTCAAATACAAAGGGAGCCTGACTGATATTGCGATGCGCATAAGAGTCGGCAAGATACATGAATATGACCTGGTCAACTGCAATGAGAAAAGGCGAGCATTTATGGCATCGGTAGGAATCGAAGGCGCGATCATTAACGGGTTTTTATGTTCTATTTAGGTTCAGGTATTTGCCACACCAAGCCGCTCTTCCTTAAAAATAAGTATGGCGTTCCCTGAATTCTACGAGTGGGTCTCTCCTATTAGGGGCAGGGTTATATGAAGAGTTGGTATGTATATATGATCAGGTGCAGGGATGGCACCCTCTACACGGGGGCAACCACCGATGTGGACCGGCGTTTCGCCGAGCATCAGCAGGCGGGGCCGAAGGCCGCGCGGTACCTGAAGGGGAGGGGGCCGCTTCAGCTCATCCTCACCGTGCATGCCGGCGGCCATAAAGCGGCGTTGAAGCTGGAACGCAGGATCAAGGGCCTGCCCAAGGCTCGGAAAGAAGTCCTCATACAAAACCCGGAATCTATGCAGGAGATTTTCGGGGTTTTGGAGAAGATTCGGCACGAGCAAAGTTAACGGATACATCAAAACGAATCCCAGATCTTCATAAAAACGAGGTTTCCCCCGAGGCACCCCACTGTCAATTATTTTAAAATACCATCGAAAAAATAGGCACAGCGCCCATTATTTGAATTACAGGCTAAAAACCGCGCCTGCTGGTCAGGCGTGGCGTTATGCTCCACCAATCTCATTTACCCGGGTTGTGGCATGTGTCCGCCGCTGATGAGCACCACATCATCTGAAATTGCATGAAAGACATCATCTCTTTGACTTCTTTGCCCTCTTCGCATTGATGATGTTCTTGAAAATAGCATAGTAACTATAGGCAGCGGCAGCAACGATCCACGCGATGGTGATCACGAAACAGGCTAACCCCACATACCCTAATGACACAAGCACCATGACGGGCGCCACCGCTTCGGCTTCCATGAACATGAGATGGGCACATTTCCAAAGTAATAGGTCTCGTCAACCGTCAGCCCGAGTGCCGTTTCATGTCCTCACATGGCTGCCTGCATGGCCGGGTAATCGTTTTCATCAGACAGTCTCGCTTACTTTATTGCCAGGTATTCGTCAAAGTCCTGCATCACGTCGATGATGCCGTCCGGAGTGATTTCGACAACCCTGTTTGCCACGGTGGATACAAGCTGATGGTCATAAGAAGTAAAGAGCACCACCTCCGGAAAGGCCGTCAGGGCGTCATTCAAAGAGATGATTGATTCAAGGTCGAGATGGTTGGTGGGCTCATCAAGAATGAGG
>Ga0222641_1000124_pt1 | contig 16158 bp, 10 predicted proteins | sample AntAcemetagen227_FD_179877 | JGI IMG/M metagenome (GOLD analysis project Ga0222641, IMG submission 179877) | Saline water microbial communities from Ace Lake, Antarctica - #227 | ecosystem: Environmental > Aquatic > Non-marine Saline and Alkaline > Saline | place: Antarctica: Ace Lake...
GGGATCCATTGACTGTGGTTCCGCCCGAAGAGCAGGGGACCGACATCGGCGCAGTCGCGGAGGGATTCGTGTCGATCACGCCAATCCATCTCGACCTGACCGAGCACTCGCTGCTCGACGAGCTTCGGAGTTGGGAGGCGCGGCTCTCCGATTCGACCTAGGCCTTCCAGATCGTCCACACGCCGACGAGGACGAGGAGGCTTCCCGCAACGTAGTGGATGATCCGAGTCGATGAGGGCGGAAGGTAGCGCGTCAACAGGCCTCCGAGCGCCACAGCCAGTCCCGTCGATAAGAGCAGCGCAGCACTCGCGCCAAGAAAGACGGCCCACGGCGCCCGCGTCCTGCCGACCATTGCGAAGACGGCCAGCTGTGTCTTGTCGCCCAGTTCGGCGAGAAACACGAGACCGAATGATGTAAGCAGAGTCTGAAGCATCTTCCCTCCGTTGTTCGTCGTCTGTCTTCCGAGTCTATTCGGAGTTCCCGACGCCACCAACTTCCGGCCTTGCGTTGCGCGGACTTCGCACATTAGGATGTCAGACGATGAAGGGAAAACTGAGGAAGACGATGCAGGGCGGGAGCGCTCGACGGTTCGATGATCGGCAGGACGCCCAGACACGCGGTCTGCTGCTGGTGATCGGAGCGGCTCTCCTCGCCGCCGGAGTCGTTCAGGCCGTCACGGATCTTCGAATGCCGGTGCGAATCGAGGCGAAGGAGTTCGTTTACGAGAATGTTCGTGTCATCCTCCCGATCTTCGTCGAGCGAGGGCCCGTGAACGTCAACACGGATGGGCTCGAAGCGCTCGTCCGCCTCCACGGCATCGGCGAGGTGCTGGCGGCGCGGATCATCGCCGATCGAGAAGAGCACGGCCCGTTCTCGTCTCTCGACGAACTCGATCGAGTGAGCGGAGTCGGTCCAGAGACGATCAACGGGCTTCGGGACCACGCCACCGTTGGACCTTCGGATCAGTAGTGTGTGGTTCGCGTCCGGTGACGCGGTTGGGCCTTGTACTCCGGAAGCTGCCCGCGCGTCCACAGCGCAACGTCGAGATCCCTCGCCGTGATCTCCTCCCCCTCAACGCGAAGGCATTCAACCAGGAGCTCGGCGGCGTGAACGGCACAGGCGCGAATCTCCACTTCTTCCTCGGACCCTGGAGGGAGCAGGTCGCCACGGCGGATCCGATCGAGGAGGCGCTCATCGTAACGCAGAACGCCGTCCAGCCGGAGGACATGGGGGACGAGGTTGTCAGCGAAGATGGTCAGCCTCTCGAGATCCTCAAATCGTCCTAGTCCGCTACCGCCGAGCGCGCGGTCAAGATCCGAGACCAAGATCTGGGCCCGTTTGTACAGCGGGACGTTCATGCTCCGATACGAGGCGACGTCGCGAAACAGAGGCTGGGCGGAGAGCAGCTCGATGAGGCAAGCCGCTGATCGGCCTGCTCTCTCAATCAACGCGGTGAACCGACCTTCGAATCGTTCGACGAGATCGCGACCGAGGTCATTCCAGGATCGGGAGAACAGGCTCATCAGCTCGGCGACCGGCTCTGAAGCAGGCTCCTGGCCGAACAGTCGGGCGCAATCGATCGGGGCGAAGTCGCGGAGTTCGTCCGCCCGGAACGGGCCCTCGCGGCGGAAGCGCTCGGCCAGCTCCGACGCAATCGTGTAGTACCCCGACATCCCCACCTTCTTACGCAGATGAGGGAAATAGCCCGAGCCGAAGTTGACGGCGTCGAGCGTCACCCAGTAGGCGACGGTCGTGGATTCCTCGCCGACGAAATGATGATCTGCGTCGAATTCGGCGCGATGGCTACGGTCGCGCAGGCTCTGTCCGTACGCCGAGATGCGCGCGTACTCGACGTGGACGAAACGGGCGCGTTCGGCCACGGTTCGGCAAGACGAGCGGATCTCGTCGAAGACATCGAGTCTTGAATCGGTTCTCGCATCGTCCATCGTTCCGAGAGCCTACCCGTCGGTCCGGCGTGACGCACAACTAGGCACGCGTCGTTTCGCGTATATGATGAGGTCGGTGCTCGTCCCACCGGACGAGGAGAGCAGACGCGCGTTCCGGTGGACCAGGAAAGGAGGCGTTTGAGATGAAGGGAAAGCTTGCGGTGCTTGGGATTCTCATGGTTGTCGTCGTCGGTGTCTGTCTTGGTCAAGGAGAAAGCGACGGAGGGAAGCCGCTACCTCTGGCGACGGTACCAGAGCTACTGGGGTATCCGACGCCGATGTTCACGGAGGAGACGCTGCTGGCGGAACGACTGTTCATCGCGATCCTTCCGGAGACCGACCTTGCCGTGATCCTGCGGCCGATTACGGAAGGGGAGTTCGGATCGTTCCAGATCCAGGCGATCGGCGCGCAGATGATCGATCAGCAGATCCTGGCCGCGGCGATCGCCCTGCCTGCAATGGCTCCTGAGGACGTCGCGGGTTTCTCCGATGAACTCATCGCCTTCCTGCATCGGATGGTGAATGAGATCAGCGGATTTCCCGTCTTCGCCGACGTGCTCCTGCCGTAAGGCGAGTAGCTCCGGCGCAGAGGACTCCCAACCTTACGTTGAGGACTCCTCATCGTGAGCCGACTCCGAGTCATCGGTTCTTCCGGCACGGAACCGGAAGCGGGTGGCATCCGGCATCTCTGGCATTTCGGGCATTTCGGGCAGCTCGGGGATGTGAGGCATCCGGAGGGTTTGGCGGCTCGGGCGAAGCTGACTCTGTAGCGCCATGGCGTGGGTCATCGTCAGCGCACTCGCCTCGCGCTTCTCCATGCCGGCTTCAATCAGCGTCTTGTAGAAGACGGCGATCGCTTCCGCCATCTTCTTGTTTTGCTCGGGAGAGTAGATCGTCTCCTGAATCCCGCGCATCAGGTTCGGAATCCTCTCAGTGACGACATCCAAGACCTCTTTCACATCCCCGGCGCTGTCCAGCTCCTCCTCCAGTTCCTCGATCTCCTCTTCGAGATCCTCTAGCTCCCCTTGCCGCTCTTCGAGCCTCTCCTGGAGTTTCTCCAGTTTGGCGCGTTCGTGATCGAGTCGCTCCCGTTCGTGATCGAGTCGTTCCCGTTCGCGCTCGATCTGCCCTCGCTCTCGCTCGATGTCGTGTTCCGCGCGCACCTGCTCTTGCTCTGCGAGCTCCTGTTCTCTCTCTTGCTCCCGCTCAGCGAGTTCCTGTTCTCTCTCAGCACGCATTTGCTCGCGCTCCTGATCCCTCTGTTCTCGTTCCTGCTCTCGTTCCTGCTCGCGCTGCTCGCGCTCTTGCCGTCTATCGCTTCTGAACACGTTCTCTCTCCTTTCCGCGCCGTGCGCCAACGATCCGTACGTTGTGGCCCAAGACGCGAAGGCTTCCGTAAACCGGGTACCGCCTGGACGAGGCCGAGATCCCGAGCTTGAAGCCGATCAGGAACGATCCCACGTCGATTCGCGCCAGATCAACGATGCCCGCCTTCCGCTCAACGCGAGCCCAGATGTCCGCGCGCGGCGCCGCTGCTTGCGCGCTGTTCGTGACCAAGCGCCGCATCCACGCCGCCTCGACGAAATCCGTCTGACAGTCCGGGCAGCCGGACAGGTGATCCGCCATCCGCTTCGCGCAATCGACATCGATCTTCCCCGTCACGTACCACGGAATCAGCTCTTTGACTTCTTCGCACGTCATCATCCTGAAAGCTCCTTGGCAAGCGCCTTCCTGGCGTGATGCATCCTCGACTTCACGGTCCCCTCCGGAATCCCGAGCACCTCGGCCGCTTCGCGCAGGCTCATGTCCTCGTAGAAGACCAAGTGCATCACCTCGCGGTGGTGATCGGGGAGGGTCTGGAGCGCTCGCTCGACCTGAACGGTGGTCTCTACTCGCTTCGCCGGGTTCCCGTCGTTCGGCCTCTCCTCGGGCAATCGGTCTCCACGTTTCTCCTTCCGCAGAAGGTTGAACGCGAGGTTCCGAGCGATCCCGAGAATCCAGGTCGAGACCTTCGAGTCTCCCTTGAACGTTTTTGCCCGCTTCCAGACCACGATCATCGTCTCCTGTAGTACGTCCTCGGCCAGGTGCGCCCGGCGAACGATCGACATCGCGAACCGGAACACACGCTCCGCGTGGCGCTCGTAGAGCAGACGAAACGCTGCCCTGTCGTGCGAGGCGACCGCGGCGAGCAGCCCCTCATCGCTCCTCGGTGCGACTTCGCGTTGCGTTTCCGTGTCGCGGACCACGTGTTCCTCCACCTTCGTGACAGTCGCCATCAAACATCTGTGGCGCTAGCCAGGCATTCGGTTCAACGATCGATCTCCGGTCTCGGGTCGTCGGTGAGACGCCCCGGCACCCGACTATGCCCCAATGCGGATCTCGCGGCACGTGCGGTGATGACGCAGGCGGGATTGCGCAACCGGTTTGGGCGTTGTCTTGGATCGAGCAGCAACCCGCGGTCGATTCGCATTGGAGCATCGAGAGAGAAACGACCATGAGAACCTCACGATGGCAGCTTGTGGCAGGCCTCATTGGATGGATGACGTTCACCCCGCGAACTCGGGCGGAATCTCGGGAGTACGTCGGATGCGTGGGCCGATCGATTGCATCAGGCGCCATCCGGGCCGTCCGTGATAGAATGGATCGGAAGCGAATCGGAGAGAGAAGGGCTCACAAGAAGGAGAGTCGAAATGTCTCGATGGATTCCGAGGACAGGAACATACCTGGCGCTCTTGTGCGCGTTCACGCTGGCGGCTTTCGGGCAGACCTATCCAAACTGCAGATGGAAGTGCAACTCCAACGATGTCTCTCTCGGAAGCATCTACCTGGTGGGACCGTCCAGTTGCACTTCGGGCGGCACGGTCAACGGGACGCTGTACGGCGCGTTCTCGAACGGGACAGGGACCGATCGCTACGACGTCGCGCTGATTGCCGACCTCGTCGTGACCACGACCTCGGGGACCAAGACGACAGGTCTCAACGTAACAAGCCTCACAACCGTCATTCCTCCGGGGACGAGCAACCTTTCGATCGCCACGATCAGCTTCCCGTGCGGCGCCAGCGTGGAGCTTCGCAATGTCATCGTCTCCTGGGACACCAAGGCGGGAGGTGATCTCGGCTGCGGTTCGCGGGCGGCCAAGTGCAGCAAGTCGGCTCGCCTGGTTCTTGGTGGGATTCCCCCGGCTGCCGAGTTTTCCTCCACGGCGCCGGCGTGCGCGGGCTCTCCAGTGACCTTCACAGACGAGACCACGGGGGGATCTCCGCCCTACAGCTCGTACCTATGGAATTTCGGAGCAAACCAGGGAACGAGCACGAACGTCAATCCCAATCACACCTATCCAAACGAGGGAACCTACACGGTCACTCTCACGGTGACGGACGGCTCGGCATCATCGACCGTCTCGCATGCGGTGACGATCCTGCCGGCTCCCGGCGCTTCGGCATCGAATGGCGGACCGTATTGCCCGGGAGACACGATCGCATTATCGGCCTCCGGCGGCGTCACCTACAGCTGGATAGGCCCGAACGGCTTCACGAGCACGGAACAGAACCCAACGGTCGCAGGTGCATCTGCGGCAGATGCCGGGGTCTACACGGTGACAGTAAGCAACGTCTACGGCTGCACTGATCAAGCGTCGACGCTCGTTGAGATGGACGCGACGCCCCCCCCTTTGACCCTCCCGCCGGGCACGACTGTCGAGTGCGGAACCTCGACCGATCCTGCCCAGACCGGGCAGGCGGCGGCGACTGACGACACGGATCCTTCTCCCGCGGTGACGTACTCGGACGTCGAGGACCTCTCCGGTTGTGGCGACTCCGGAACGATCACGCGAATGTGGACAGCGACCGACGACTGCGGCAACAGCGCCTCCGGAACGCAGACGATCACGATCGTCGATACGACGCCTCCGGTTCTCACGGTGTCGAGTGCCCGGTTCGAGTGCGATGGGACCGGGAACACGGCCGACATCGCCGCGTGGCTGGCGTCAGTTGTCGGCACGGATGCGTGTGGCTCAGTGACGATCGTGAATGACTATGCCGGGCTCACCAGGCTCTGTCCAGGGATTGGAGCGGCGGATGTCACGTTCACGGCAACGGATGCCTGCGGAAACGTGACCGAGCGGACGGCCACGCTGACCGTCGTCGACACGACGCCGCCGACTGCGGTCGAGGATGCCGCGACGACCGACGAAGGCGCCGCTGTATCGATTGATGCCTTGGCGAACGACGTCGATACCTGCGATTCGACGCCGACGCTCACTTTGGTGGGAACGCCCACGTTTGGCACGTCCGAGATCGTTGCCGGACAAGTTCGCTACACGCCATCGGTCGGGTTCGGCGGAACCGATTCTCTCTCCTACACGATCGAGGATTGCAGTGGCAATGCCGCGTCGGCGCTCGTCGAAGTGACGGTGACGCCGGTGAACGATCCACCGGTGGCGAACGACCAGGCAGCGACGGCGGAGGAGGACACGCCGCTACCGATCACGGTGACGGCAACCGACCCGGACGGCGACATGCTGACCTACTCGATCCTAACGGGGCCATCGAACGGAACGATCTCCGGCTTCGATCCGGCGACCGGGCAACTGACGTATACGCCGGCTGCCAATTACAGCGGCCCCGACAGCTTCACGTTCGAGGCATGCGATTTGGAAGGACTGTGCGATACAGGCACCGTGGCGATCACGGTCGAGCCGGTGGACGATCCGCCGGCGGCCGATCCTCAAGTCGTGACGACGCCGGAGGACACGCCGCTTGAGATCACGGTGACCGGTACCGACGCCGACGTAGGCGATCCGATCACTTACGGGATCGTCAGCGGCCCGTCGAGCGGAACGATCAGTGGGTTCGACCCGGTGACCGGTGATCTGATCTACACGCCGGACGAGGACTTCACCGGAACCGACAACTTCGTGTTCGAGACGTGCGACCCGCATGCCTGGCACGGGTGTGCCCAGGCGACGGTGACGATCACGGTTGATCCGATCAATGATCCACCGATCGCGCGGGACCAGACTCGGACGACATCGGAGGATACGGCGACGGGATTCTTCGCGCTTCTGATCTCCGATCCGGACAACACCCTGGCAGAACTCTCGTGCGACTGTCAGGTCCCACCCAGTCATGGAACGGTGGTGCGCGGACTCGATCACACGGTGAACTACATCCCCGATCCGGACTTCGCCGGCCAGGACGCATTCACGTACGTGGTCTGTGACCCGGACGGACTCTGCGACACGGCGACGGTGACGGTGAATGTGATGCCGATCGACGACCCGCCGGTGGCGAACGATGACACGGCGAACGTGGCCGAGGATGGGAGTGTCACGATCAACGTCCCGGGGAACGACAGTGACCCGGACGGCGATCTGGACATCACCACGGTGACGGTGATCTCGCAGCCGTCGAACGGAACGGTGAGCGTCGACCCGGTGACGGGCGAGATCACGTACGAGCCGGACGGGAACTTCGACGGGACTGACACGTTCAGCTACGAGATCTGCGACAGCGAAGGCGTCTGCGACACGGCGACGGTGACGGTCAACGTGACGCCGATCGACGACCCGCCGGTGGCGAACGACGACACGGCGAATGTGGCCGAGGACGGGTCTGTGGTGATCAACGTGCCGGGGAACGACAGTGACCCGGACGGCGATCTCGACCTGACGTCGGTGACGGTCGTAAGTCAACCGCCGAACGGGACGGTGAGCGTCGACCCGGTCACGGGCGAGATCACCTACAAGCCGGACGATGACTTTAACGGCCAAGACACGTTCAGCTACCAGATCTGCGACAGCCAGAACGTGTGCGACACGGCGACGGTGACGGTGAATGTGGTGCCGGGGAACGATCCACCGATTGCGAACGACGACACGACGTCGACGGCGGAGGACGTCGCGGTGGTGGTGGACGTGACGGGCAACGACTTTGACGTGGACGGGAACCTGGATCCGACGACGGTCGTGATCACGTCGTTGCCGTCGAACGGGACGGTGAGCGTCGACCCGGTAAGCGGTGACGTGACGTACACGCCGGACGAGCACTTCTTCGGGACGGACACGTTCGGCTACCAGGTGTGCGACACGGACGGGCAGTGCGACACGGCGACGGTGACGGTGGACGTGGGACCGACGGACGATCCGCCGGTGGCGCTGGACGACACGGGGACGGTGTTGGAGGACGGACTGACGACGATTGACGTGGTGGCGAACGACACCGACCCAGACGGGAACCTCGATCCGACGTCGGTGTTGGTGGTGGCGCCACCGGCACACGGGGACGTCACGGTCGATCCGGTGATCGGCGCGATCACGTACGCGCCGGACGAGAACTACAACGGACCGGACACGCTGACGTATCAGGTGTGCAACATCGACGGCGAGTGCGATCTAGCGGTGGTGACGATTGACGTGGTGCCGGTCGACGACCCGCCGGTGGCTGGTGACGACACGGCGAGTGTTGCGGAGGATGGATCGGTCACGATCAACGTCCCGGGGAACGACAGTGACCCGGACGGGGATCTCGATCTCACCACGGCGACAGTGATCAGCCAGCCTACGAACGGGACGGTGAGTGTCGACCCGGTGACCGGTGAGATCACCTACGAGCCGGATCCAGACTTCAATGGCCAAGACACGTTCAGCTACGAGATCTGCGACAGCGTGGGTGTATGCGACACGGCTGAGGTGACGGTGAACGTGACGCCGGTGGATGACCCGCCGGTGGCGAACGACGACACGGCGAGTGTTGCCGAGGACGGGTCGGTGACGATCAACGTCCCGGGGAACGATTCTGACCCCGACGGCGATCTCGACCTGACGTCGGTGACGGTGATCTCGCAGCCTGCGAACGGGGCGGTGACCGTCAATCCAATCACAGGAGCCATCACCTACGAGCCGGACGCGAACTTCGACGGGACTGACACGTTCAGCTACGAGATCTGCGACAGCGAAGGCGTCTGCGACACGGCGACGGTGACGGTCAACGTGACGCCGGCAAGCGATCCGCCTTCCGCTGCCTGCCTTGAGGCCGTCGTCGTGGATGGGGTCGTTACGCCGATCCAGCTTCGAGGTTCGGATCCCGACGGCGGACCTGTGACCTACCGGATCGTTGAAGGTCCGACCCATGGCATGATCGCTGGCTTTGACGCCCAAGACGGCACGTTCTTCTATTTGTCGCGCGCATGTCAGGAAGAGGCTGTGGCCATCAACGTAGGGAACGACGCGCAACCAGGCTTCATCAACACGCTCCCGGGCGAGACGGTTTCGATCATCGTCGCCGGTGGGAATCCGGCTCTGACGACGGTCGTCGTTCCGCCGGAGAATGGAACGGTGGAAGTGGATCCTCTGGTCGGGGCCATCGTCTACGATCCAGACGATGGTTTCGCAGGGACGGACGGGCTGGCCTACGTCGGCTGTTCGGGTGACGAGCCCGCCTTCTCGGGACCTGACACCATCGTCTACGAAGTTATCGACTCAGCGGGCGCGACCGACCAGTGTGTCGTCCAGCTCTTCGTCCTTGCGGCTGCAGGTGCCGGAGGCGTCGGCGATTGCGAGCGGAAGGTCGTGATCTCCGAAGTCGCCTGGTCCGGAACGGACGCGAGCCCGGATCACGAGTGGATCGAGTTGCGGAACCTGGAGGACGAGCCGGTCGACCTCGATGGATGGACGCTCCGCTGGCGACGGAAGCTGCCTGAGACGGAAGAAGAGCAGCTGTGGAAGGCGCTTGGGTTGACCGGTCTGCTTGCGCCCTACGTGCCCGACGCGGGTATCGAGTTCAGACCGGACACAGGCCAGTCGGGAACGTGGTGGGTTTTCTGGGAGCCGGGGTGGCGCGACGACTTCTTCTTGATCGCGCGGGAGACCGACGAGTCCGTGTTGCACGTTCCGGCCGACCTGATCTACAACGAACAGCTTCCCCTCGACCGGATCGCCGACTTCGACGACCGAAGCGACGTGATCGAGCTGGTCGATCCGACAGGCTGCGTCGTGGATACGGCGAACGCCGACGATCCCGAGCGCGACGGCTGGATTGCCGGAACCCTCTGGCCGACGGCGACGATGGAGCGGTCCGATCCACTCGAGATCGATCTCGACGAGAACTGGCACACGAACCTGGGACTCGTCAGAACCGAGTTCGACGCGTGGGGCGACCTGATCCACGGAACGCCGAAACACGAGAACTCCCCTGTTCTGAGCGAGGCTGTCGCCGCCCAAGGCCTCGAGGCGACAAGGCATCCGATGGGCGAGCCGATTCACCTGTGGTTCGATCCGCTCCCCGAGTGGCCGGCCGACGTTGCGCTCTGGCGCATCCTCGTGACCCGGCCGCCTTCGGACGAGATTCTGGAGACCGACTGGAGCCTCAGTGTGGCGGAAGCCGGAGATGTCCTGTTGGAGATCGCCGTCAACTGGCTGCCGCTTGACGAGGAGATTCACGTGTGGGTGCGAACGCCGTCGGGCGATCTGCTGTTCGCCCCGTTCCTGCTGTACCCGTACTAGCTGATCGCTCGTATCGCGAACCAAGACTGCAACGGGGATCCGTGATCTCCGAGAGCGGCCGGACGGGTGCCCCGAGGCATCCGCCCGGCCGCTCACTCTCCTGTCGAGCACCTGCTACGGCGAGGGTTCGATGAGCTGAATGCGATACTTCACCGCCGATGCGTCCGCGAAGGCGAACCGGAGGTCGTAGTAGCCGGGGCCAGTCCCGTCGGGAAGGTCGGTCGTGTCAAGCTCGAAAACGTAGGCCCCTTCCATCATGTCGTACCGTACGCCGAACCACAACACCAAAGCGCTTGAGAAGGGGAGCTCGTCGAGGTCGAGCTTGTACAGCTCGACCTGCACACGTGTGTCACGGACCGGGTTCCCGTATCCGTCCTTGAGCATCAAGGCGCCGCTGATCGTCTCGCCGATCTCGTAGATGGCCGACAACGCCTTGTACCCGGCAACCGGCGGGGTTTCTCCCGACTCGAGCTCGATGACCCGATCAAGGATCGAGTCCCCGCCTGATGCGCCTGTCGGGATGACGATGAAGGGCCGAACCGGCGCACCGGCAATGGTCAGGACGAAGCTCGCCTCGTTGGTCGAATCATTGTGAAACGTGAAGGTCGCGCTCCATGGCGCCAGGTCGGTGATGGTGATCGCGAACACAATGTACGCGCTTCCTCCCTGCTCAATCGTCCTCGGCAGTGGATGCGGTAGTCGTGCCGTGCAGTTCGATGTGCTGATCGTGGCGCTGCTGATGGTCAGCATGCCCGTCCCCGTGTTGCGGAAGTCGAGGCTTTGCCCCCACTCCTTCCCCCGCTCGAACGTGTCCTCGTACTCGTATGTCTCCCCGGAGTTCATGAACCGCCCTAGCGTATGGGAGTACAACGCGATCACCGGCGCGGGCGGCGGCGTGCACGCCTGCCCCCCAGAGACCGCTGGCAAGGGATCCGAGCCGCTTTCCTTCTCCCATCCTGCGGATGGCGGCGTATCGGCCGTCGAGGTGATGCTGTAGTGAGTCGTCGCGAGAGGAGAAGCGATGAGCCAGACGGTCATGTCGAAATAGATGACGGCCTCTCCCGAATTCCCGCCTTCGTAGAGCGGCCTCCCCTGGTACATCTCCACGAACTGGTACGTGCCATTGACCTCCGTCGAGCCTGCATTGGCGATGACGATGTCCTCATAGCAGTCGGGGCCGTCGCACCGACACGCGGCGAGAACCGCCGTTCCCATCAATCCCACAGCGACTGCCGCCAGAAGCACGGCGAGTGCCAGCTTCCGATTCGTTCCTCTCATAGCCACCTCCGAGTGACTCCTTGCGGCCTTGGGCGATCGAAGACGCTGGACCGCAGAGATTGCCGATCCGGCCTGGAATTCCCGCAGCGCACGTTGCCGCGGCGTCGACAAGCCACGATCCCATCTGTTGTTGAGGCTCCTCGGTAGCTCGGCTGCCGTGCGCTCAGCGGTCGGTGGAGATCCCCGCGGATTCCCGTGGGTCGCTCCCGGAGCGCGCTGTGGCCCGTAGCATTGCGTCCCGCCCTCTCGGACGGTTTGCCCTTTCGATGAACCGACGGTCCAGGCTACGTCATCTGTTGGAGCGTGGTCAAGTCTGGTGGTATTCAACAAGCCATAGCAGCGAGACGAGAGTCGAAGGTCGGGAAATCCGCATCAAGCAAGAAGCGCCGGAGAGACAGCCCCCCCGCCCAAAGCGGTCGTGCGACGCTCCGCCGGGACCATCCGACGCCCCAAGAAGAAGCCGGGCGGGTGCCTCTTGGCACCCGCCCGGCCGTTGGATCTCTTGTCGAGCCTCCGCGCTACGGCGTCGGCTCGATCAGTTGGATGCGGCACTTCATTGACGTCCCGTCGCTGAACGCGATCACGAAATCGTAGTAGCCGGGCGAGCAATCCGTCGTGTCGATCGAGAAGTGGTACGTCCTGTAGTCCCTGTCGTAGCGTATCATGGAATTGACGACACGCACGCACGTGTGCGGGACGCAGCTCAGATCGAGGCAGTACAACTCCACGATCACGAACGAGTTTCGGATGGGGTGCCCGCTCCCATCCGTGAGCATCAGCTCGCCGGTGATCGGCTCGCCGATCTCGTAGATCGCGTAGAGACGCTTTCCTCCGACGATCGGCGGCTCTTCGCCCTCCTCGAGCGGCAGAACGCGATCGAGGATCGAGCCTTCTCCGCCCGCGCCGCCCGGAATGACGAGCAGGTCGGGCGGCGGCGGCACGTCGTCATCGAGGTTGGCAACGTGGACGTCGGCGGCGTCGAGGCCGTCGTAGTCCGGGAAAAAGCCGAAGGCCGGATGCGTGACGATCGTGTAGCCGACGTCGCCGTCGTAGACGTCGTCGTCCACCCCGGTGACGGTCACCGTCTTAGGGGTGTCCCAATCGAACTGATCGAAGAACAGCATCGTCGGAGAAACCGTCCCCTCGGTCGTGTCGTCACTGCTGATGCCGATTTCGGCGAAAAACATCGGCCGAGTGTCCAACACTACGGTGAACGTGGCGGTCCCGCCGGCCTCGGTCGTTCTCAGACCCGACGTCGGCGTGACCGTGATTCCCGGCACGTCGTCGTCGACGTTGGTGACGGCGACGTCGGCGGCGTTGAGTCCGTCGTAGGGTGGATCCGAGGAGACAGCCGGTGCTGTGACGATCGAGTAGCCTCTGTCGCCGTCACTGTAGCCGTCGTCCACGCCGGTCACGGTCACCGTCTGAGGGACGTTCCAGTTGGCTGCGGTGAAGTCCAGTGACGTCGGGGAAACCGTCCCTTCGGTCGTGTCGCTGCTCGAAATGCCGGTCGTGACGGTGGCCGTCGGCTCGGTATTCAACACCACGGTGAAGGTAGCAGCTCCGCCCGCCTCCGTCGTCGTGAGGCCCGACGTCGGCGTGACGGTGATGCCGGCGGTGTCGTCGTCGATGTTGGTGACGTCAGCGTCGTCGGGATTGAACGCGGCGTAGTCCCCGCCGGTCGCTGCTGCGGTCAGGATGAGGTAGCCGACATCTCCGTCATCGACGTCGTCGTTCACGCCGGTGACGGTCACTATCTGCGGCGTGGCCCAGTTGGCGACGGTGAAGGTCAACGACGTCGGAGAGACCGTGCCTTCACTCGTGTCGTCACTTGAGATGCCAATCGTGACCGATGCCGTTGGCTGGGTGTCCAGGACCACGGTGAACGCGTCGCTCCCCGGACCGGCTTCGGTCGTGGTCAGTCCGAATATCGGGTCGACCGTGATCCCCCGCGTGTCGTCGTCGGTGTTGGTGACGGTGACGTCGTTGGCGTTCATACCGCTGTAGTCCCCATCGCCGCTGACCGCCGGGGCGGTGACGATGGTGTAGACGACGTCGCCGTCATCGACGTCGTCGTCCACGCCGGTGACGGTCACCGTCTGCTCGGAATCCCAGTTCACCACGGTGAAGGTCAACGACATCGGGGAGACCGTGCCTTCGGTCAGATCGTCGCTACTGATCCCGATCGTGACGTCGGCCGTCGGTTCGGTATCCAACACCACGGTGAGCGTGTCGGCCCCTCCGGCCTCGGTCGTGGTCAGAGCCGGACCGGACACGGGTGTCACCGTGATCCCCGGCGCCTCGTCGTCGATGTTGGTAACGCTGACGTCGCTCGGGTTGACGCCGCCGTAGTCGCCGCCGGTCGCCGCCGCGGTGATAATGCTGTAGGCGACGTCCCCATCATCGAGGCCGTCATCCACGCCGGTGACGGTCACCGTCTGCGGCGTGGCCCAGTTGCCGGTGGTGAAGGTCAGCGACGCCGGGGAAACCGTCCCCTCGGTCGTATCGTTACTGCTGATGCCGATCGTGACGGAGGCCGTCGGTTCGGTATTCAACACCACGGTGAACGTGTCGTCCGCGCCGCCTTCGGTCGTCGTCAAGCCGGCGGTCGGGTCCACGGTGATCCCGCGCGTGTCATCGTCGGTGTTGGTGACGGTGACGTCGTTGGGGTCGACGCTGGCGTAGTCTCCACCGGTCGCTGCCGCGGTGACAACGAAGTAGATCACCTCGCCGTCATCGACGTTGTCGTCCACCCCGGTGACGGTCACCGTTTGCGCCGAGGCCCAGTTGACGGTGGTGAACGTCAGCGAGTCCGGGGAAACCGTCCCCTCGGTGATGTCGTCACTCGAGATCCCGATCGTGACGGACGCCGTCGGCTCGGAGTTCAGGACCACGGTGAGCGTGTCGTCCCCGCCGGCCTCGGTTGTGGTCAGAGCGGGCCCGGACACGGGCGTAACCGTGATGCCCTTCGTGTCATTGTCGGTGTTGGTGACGCTGACGTCGGACGCATTGAGCCCGGCGTAGTCCCCCCCGCCGGTCGCCGCCGCGGTGACGATGTTGTAGGCGACGTCCCCGTCATCGACGTCGTCATCCACACCGGCGACGGTCACCGTTTGCGGCGTGGCCCAGTCGACGGTGGTGAACGTCAGCGAGTCCGGGGAGACCGTCCCCTCGTCTGTGTTGTTGCTCGAGATGCCGATCGTGACGTCATCCGTGGGGTTTGTGTCGAGGACCACGGTGAAGGTCGCGGTTCCGCCGGCCTCGGTTGTGTTCCCGGAGATGCCGGAGACGGTGACGCCCCTGGTGTCATCGTCGGTATTGGTGACGCCGACGTCGTCGGCGTTCATGCCGGAATAGTCCCCGTCTCCACTGGTCGCCGCATCCGTCGCGATGAAATAGCCGACGTCGCCGTCGTCGACGGGGTCATCCACCCCGGTGACGGTCACCGTCTGCGCCGAGGCCCAGTTGCTGGTGGTGAACGTCAGCGAGTCCGGGGAGACCGTCCCTTCGGTCGTGTTGCTGCTCGAAATGTCGATCGTGACGTCATCCGTGGGGTTTGTGTCGAGGACCACGGTGAACGTCGCGGTCCCGCCGCCTTCGGTCGTGTCCCCGGAAATGGCGGAGACCGTGATCCCGGGCGTCGCGGAGCAGTCCTCCCCGCCGGAGAGCGTCGGCGCGTTCGGCGCGCCTGTCCCCACGTCCCATACGCTGCTCGGTGGCGTGTCGGCGGTCGAAGTACATGTGTACGCAAATGGCAGGCCAGGAACCGCAATAGCCCACTTGCCTGAGGCTGTGTTCCAGTAGACAGCCCGGTCCACGTCGATTCGGTATTCGGGCTTAGACTCCCACATCCCGAAGAACACATACGTGCCATTGGCCGCGGTCGTTCCTGCCCCAGAGACCACCACGTCCTCGTAGCTGTCAGACCCGACGGTCGTGCAGGCGGCGACAACTGCCCCGCCCGTCAATCCTACAGCAATCACCGCAGCCAGCACGACGAGTGCCAGCTTCCGATTCTCTCCTATCATGGCCACCTCCAGAACGACTCCCTGCGAACGGTGAGGGCCGGAAGCACGGGGACGTAGGAAGCGCCTATCCGTCCGAGAACTTGGGCGTAGCGTTGACTCGTCACGCCACCGACCAACCCCGCTTTCACTGTTGTGGCTCTTCGGCAGCTCGATTGGGAACTGATATCCGATCAGTACCCCCGTGAGCGTTGCCGATCCGCTCTGTGCTGCGGATCAACCCTTTCGGAGCCCATGTGCGCCAACTCTATGGAATGAACGGGACTAATGTCAAGAAAGGCATTGCCTCACCAAAAAAGTACTCGAAATGGGATCGTTGCCTCAGCTAAGAAAAGTACTCGAAATGGGAGGTGAGGCTACGGTGACTCGTTCCCGAAACACGGGGAGCGAGGAGACGCCGATGGCTCT
>Ga0222641_1000125_pt1 | contig 16141 bp, 12 predicted proteins | sample AntAcemetagen227_FD_179877 | JGI IMG/M metagenome (GOLD analysis project Ga0222641, IMG submission 179877) | Saline water microbial communities from Ace Lake, Antarctica - #227 | ecosystem: Environmental > Aquatic > Non-marine Saline and Alkaline > Saline | place: Antarctica: Ace Lake...
TCCTGTTATCTTTGAGACTTTGTACGTCTACCATTTTTTCCTATGCCTTTGCCCCTATTAATAACTTTTTGTATATACCGCCTTTGAATTTTCAGATTCCCATACCACGATACAGGATACATTCAAGCCTATTACAGCTGTATTCTTTTCCAGCCTGTTGTATATAAATCTGGCGATGTTTTCCGCTGTGGGGCTTATATTTTTAAAAGCAGGGAGATTGTTGAGGAACGTGTGATCCAGCTCTCCAAGGATTTCATTCACCCATTTTTTTAATACCCTGAAATCCAGAACGAGGCCATCCGCGTTCAGCTCATCGGATGCGACCGTGGCTTCTACTGTAAAGTTGTGCCCGTGGAGGGCTTCACATTCGCTACCTATATTTAAAGTATGTGCGGCAGAAAATGTTTTTCTTACTGTAATTTCGTACATATTCCTATTGTCCTGACAAATTCTTTAAAAACCAGACGGGATTAACAAGATGCTCAGACTTGTAATCATCTGAATTTATCCTGTCGACACTTGTTACAGAAACCTGATTATGTCCGCGGCTCTTTCGATAATCAGGTCCGCGCCCGCATCGCGAAGAGTAGCGGCTTCTGAGTGTCCTGTCAACACACCTATTGTATATACCCCAACATCCTTCCCTGCAGTAATATCCATAGGATGATCTCCGACCATCGCCGCGAATCTCGCATCTGTGTCCAGCGCGTCAAGTGCAGTCAAAAGGTGGTCGGGATGCGGTTTTACCCTTGAGGTAAATTCTCTGGTGATCACGACATCACAATGGGAGTCTATATCGGGAAACAGCTGTCTTATCGCGGCCATGCAGTTTCTCGTCACGACGCCGGTTTTTATATGTCGGCTTTTCAGTTCATGCAGCACAGCTTCTGTGTCAGTAAACAACCTGCCCTTTTTAGATCCTTCGGTCTCTATATTGCTTATAAGCCTGTGTGCCTCGTTAAAAAAATCGTTTTCCCTGCCCGGATTGTTCCTGGAGATGAGATTTTTGCCCGCTTCAATCATCTCCAGTACGTAAAGGTCTTCCATGCCATCCTGCAGGCTGCAATAATTACTCATAAGATCGAGAACGGCCCTGCGCATCTGGAGAAAGTCTATATTCAGTTCGGCCAGCGTGCCGTCAAAATCGAAGAGGATAGCTTTCAAATGTCTCATTGCGCGAGAGCCTTCAGGTATCTTTCTATCCTGTCGATGCCTTCCCCGATGTTTTCTATGGAGTTCGCGTATGAAAATCTGAGATATCCTTCGCAGTTCTTCCCGAAGTCGATGCCGGGTGTGACGCCGACATGAGCCTTCTCAAGGATGTCAAAGGCCATTTCATAGGAATTTGTGGAGAACGCCTTGATATTCCCCAGTATGTAGAATGCTCCTGTCGGTTCCACAGCAATGCCAAGCCCTATCTTACGGAGGCGCTTTATGATGAATTTTCTCCTTTCGTTGAAAATGTCCCTCATGCGAACCGCATCGCTCTCAGCTTCCCGAAGCGCTGCTACTCCTCCCCACTGTACAAAGGAGTTTGCGGAGATAAAGAAATTCTGCTGGATTTTCTGCATGGGTCTTATGTATTCTTTCGGCGCGATGAGATATCCCAGCCTCCATCCGGTCATGGCATACGCCTTGGAAAATCCGTTCATCACAAAGGCATTATCGGTGAATTCAAGGATGGAATGCTCCTGGTTTTCTTCGTAGGCAAGGCCGTGATATATCTCATCTGAGATTACAGGAATTCCTTGTGACGTTATCTCCGACATCATTTCAGGGCTGAGGAGATTTCCGGTCGGGTTGGAAGGAGAATTGATCATGATTCCCTTTGTCCGGGGGGTTATTTTTTCCCTGATACCTTCCGATGTATACTGAAAACCATTTTCTTCAAAGACGTTAACACGGGCAGGAACGCCTTCGAAAAAACTGATATAATTTGGATAGCAGGCATAATGCGGATCGGATATTATTATCTCGTCGCCCTTCTCGATAAGCGCGGAGAAGAGCAGAAACATGGCGGGCGAAGTGCCGGAGGTTACGATGATCTGATCCGGCGAGATATCCACGCCATATTTTGTGAAATAATGCTCGCAGATGGCCTCTCTCAACTCTATAAGCCCGAGGCTGTGCGCGTAGTGGGTCTTCCCATCCCTGATGGCCTTGTAACATGCTTCTTTTATGCATTCAGGCGTATCAAAATCCGGCTCCCCGACCTCCATGTGAATAATATCCTTTCCACCTCTTTCCATTTCCTGTGCTTTTTCAAGAATATCCATAACAATAAAGGGGGGGATTTCAGATGCTCTTTTTGTAACCATTGGTCTCTCCATTTTTTGTTTTTAGTAAGTTAGAAATTATTTTCTGTGTTTTTCCGGCAGAAAATAATTTCTTTAACGCACTTATCCCGTTTATCGGGGGTTAATATCGGGAAGTTACCTGTCCTGTAGAATCTTGTCAAGGAGTTTGGAACGCTTTTTGTGATTTCCCGTAAGATAATTTGGGCGTAGCGCTCTGGTGATAATTTTTTGTGTAGGTATCTCCGGAGGCTTAAAGTCAAAGACTATTTTGAGGAAAGACATGATGATATTAAATGTGGCCCCCCATAGAATCTCTTCTTCTCCGTCATTGTCTTTATGTATCAGGCAGGGAAATTTCCACTCATTTTTCGTTTCGTCTGCGGGAGAATAGATGGAAAAAAATCCATAATTGTCTTCATTGTAAAATGACTGCAAAGGTATCTCTACCATCTTTTCCACTTCCCGATTGGGGTGGAATTTCCATTTCTTTTCAACAAGGCACACCACTGGAAAGATTGTTCTTGTGAACAGGTGAAGACTGTATGAAGGGAGGGGGCCTAGAAAACGGATATTGAAAGGACTGAGGCGTATTTCTTCCCATGATTCTCTTACAGCATTAGCAAGGAAAAGTGTTATGTCATTGAACGCTGCGTTCCCTCTTCTCCTGGCGTACATCAAGGCATTTCCGTTTAGAAGGAAAGGACACAAGTGGACAATGAAAAATCTCAGGAAACGATCTATAAATGGCTCCAGTTTTCCTCCCGGTCCGCTCAGATCTCCCGACTGCGAAATATTAGCTGATCTTTTGCTCAACAGGAATATAAAATCATCATTGTTTGCTGGACGATCTGGCTCGAAGAGAATAGGGATCAATACTCCGGCTTCAAGCCATTTCCCATGTTTTTCGTCCTGTCCGACGATTTTTTCATGGTAATTGATTTCGGCAGTTCCCAGTCGCTCTACTATATGTTTGATAATAATATCTCTGTTCATGGCGATAGTGCCCAATCTGGATTAAAACCTAAAACTCTCTTGCCTCTGGCAATTAAACAATTAAGGTTTTCCCCCAATTTAATTTATCCAACACACCGTTCACTCGAGTCCTTGAATCCTTTTAGTATTAACTGTAGATAACGCACTTATTCGCCTTAATTAACTACACCTAATCGGGAACAGTCCAGTAATACTATAACATTTCAGCGCGATCTGGCAACAGGAAAAGTTTGCAAAACAGGGTTGTTATGAATTGAACAGCGATCGCATTCCCCGCTGCTTGTTGGGGGGAGCTTCAATTATTTTTTTTGTTGACAAAATATTTATCCGGGCATAAGAGAATAGATAAAATGTAGAGTCTTCGAGTGTGACTGCCTAAAGGCCTCAGGTTGATCCCATGGCACCATACCGACGGGTTTTTCCGGAAACGGGAAAGCCTCCCGTGATTGGAAAGGAGGCTAAATTTTACATAACTGTTTGTGTGAACTCCTAATTAGGCGTGATAATACAATGGTTATCTCACGGGTGTCTCGAAAACATAATCGTTTTCCGTATTTTCCTTTCTATACATTCATATTTTTTGTCTCTCCTTATAAATTCCTGTCTTCAATTCATTCATTCTTCAAAAAAAGCATAGCGGCAGATTGTTGTAGTAACGATATGCTGAACCGTTTTAAGATCATGGTGACCGATTCCCTCTTTAGTCTTTTTTTACATTTTATCGGTTTGCTGTTCAGAAAACAGGTACGAGCAAATTAGAAGGGAGGTGTTAGATTAAACTCTTAAAGCGGCAAAGCCGCAGAGGCAAAGACAAAGAACCAAATGCTAATGGATTCAAAGCTCAAGTTTCCGTATCAGGGGGATTAGAGGATTGATTTCTTAATCCTTTCAAGGATAGAACAAAGCGGCATTAAGCGGGATGCCTTAACATAAAGGAAGGGAGGATATATTATGGGAAAGATTTTAAGGATTAATATGACTGATATGACAGTCAAAACCGAGGAGTTGGGTGAATATGCCGGTCTCGGCGGAAGAGCACTGACATCCTCAATAATAGCTAAGGAAGTTCCCCCACTCTGTCACCCCCTTGGCCCAAACAATAAACTTATTGGTGCGACAGGACTGCTCGCAGGAACACCTGCCTCAAGCAGCGGAAGATTCCACGTTGGTTGCAAGAGCCCCCTCACCGGGGGGATCAAAGAGGGAAATTCAGGTGGTCTGGTTTCACAAAAACTGGCACGCCTCGGATACAGCGCCATAGTCCTCGAGGGAAAACCGGCAGATGATAAATTGAGAATGATTTACATCAACAAGGACAAAGCTGAGATTTTTCCGGCGGATGAATACAAGGGCATGGGCAATTACGAGACAGTGGGCAAGCTGTGGGAAAAATACGGCAAGGTGGGAATAGTCTCGATCGGACCCGCTGGTGAACAGAAATTATGCTCCGCAAGTATTGCGGTCAACGATCCTGACAACAGGCCGACCAGACACATTGGTCGCGGAGGTCAGGGCGCGGTTATGGGTTCAAAGGGTCTGAAGGCAATCGTGATAGATGACACCGGTGCACCCGGCGTGGAGATCAAAGACAAAGATGAGTTCAAGAAATGGTCAAAGATATTCACCGATGGTCTGTTAAAACATCCGGTTACCGGAGAGGGTCTTCCAACCTACGGCACAGCCGTATTGGTCAATATTATTAATGAAGCAGGGGGGTTTCCGACCCGCAACTTCTCAGACGGACGATTTGAGCATGCCGGCGAGATCAGCGGCGAGAAGCTTACGGAGAACTGCAGAGAAAGGGGAGGAAAGGAAACCCACGCATGTACCCCCGGTTGTGTTATCAGATGTTCAAATGTCTATAATGACAAGGACGGCAATTATCTCACTTCAGGGCTTGAGTACGAGTCGATATGGGCGCTTGGCGCCAATTGCGATATTAGAGATCTGGATGTGATCGCCAGATTGGAGCGTCTCTGTGATGATATCGGCATTGATACTATTGAAACGGGTGGAACTATTGCTGTCGCCATGGAAGGCGGATTTCTTCCCTTTGGTGACTGGGAAGGGGCAATAAAACTTCTTGATGAAGATGTCAGAAACGGCACCCCCATCGGCAAAATTATCGGCAGCGGGGCAGTTACAGCCGGCAAGACGTTTGGTGTAACAAAGGTTGCAGCTGTTAAAGGTCAGAATATGCCTGCCTATGATCCAAGGGCCATCCAGGGAATCGGCGTTACGTATGCCACATCCACCATGGGCGCGGATCACACAGCCGGCTATGCGATTGCCACCAATATTATGAAGGTGGGCGGTTACGTTGATCCATTAAAAACAGAGGGTCAGGTAGAACTTTCAAGAAATCTTCAGATCGCTACGGCAGCAATTGATTCCGCTGGCCTGTGTCTCTTCACTGCCTTTCCTGTTTTGGATCAGCCTGAAACCTTTGAGGCAATCTACAGAATGCTCAACGCCATGTATGGGTTAAATTTGACGGCAGATGATGTGACAGAATTAGGCAAGACGGTTCTCAGAACTGAAAGGGATTTTAATACAAGGGCCGGTTTTACTAACAAAGATGACAGACTGCCGGAATTCATGTATCTGGAACCTCTTGCGCCTCACAATCAGGTATTCGAGATCACAGATGAAGAACTGGATGAATTCTGGAACTTCTAAACATTCTTCCTAAGGGGGCTGAGAAAAAGTCTTGGCCTCCTTATCTTTTACCCTTACCATATGCGGAACGTCTTTCCGATTGTGGGAGGTGGTTAAAATGACTTTTACCCGGAGCAGTCATACCGTCAGCGTCCGCATATTCGGGTTTCTGCAAGTCTATATGGATAGCCAGGGATTTTCCTATACTTTTGAAAAAGAGATCACCCGGGAAGGCAGAACTGCTTATGATATTGCCTGTGACCTCCGGATTCCACCTGAGGAAATAGAGGGTGTTTTTTTAAACGGATGTGTAAAGAATATTTATGATCTCGTATTTCCCGGTGATAGGGTGGCCTTTTTTCCTAAGGGAACGCCTGGTCCTTACCGGGTTTTTTTGGGAATGGCCAGGGAGAATGTGGAGCGTGCACGACGTGAAAAGGAAAATGCAAGCAAGAAACATCGATAGTAATTCCAAAGATAGAATCCTATATGCTTTGGGGGGAAAGCTGAAAAGAAACCATTTACCCGGCGGGACGCGAAGTGTGAGTCTTAAGTAAAAAGACTTTTACGAATTCTGTGATGAAGGGCCGTTCTCGTTTTCTATGCCTTCATAATAGAGGCGAGCTTTGCACTTGGAACAAAGGGGAAGATCCTGAAGTCTGTCCTCCGGTACGCGATTTTTGGTTCCGCAGTGGAGGCACTTCACTATGAGTTCATCCATCGGAAATCCGCATTTGCCGCAGACAGGCCGGTCTTTCAATCGATGCCGGGATATACGGTTTTTTTGTCCGCATCTGAGACAACGGACAATAAAGTAATTCTGGAGCATTCGGATTCAGATTCCCGTCTGTTGGAGGACAGGTTTTGCGCCACACATCGCTTCCATATCTTTTCTGTCAAGGTATGGAAATTTTTATGGTGCCGCCTCTCCCTAATATATCATGAAGGTGAATATATCCTTCAAGGTGTCCATCGCTGTCTATTGTGGCTAATGTGGTGATCTCATCCTTTTGCATAATTTCTATGGTTTGAGACAGAGATGCGCCGGGATCAACCGTCCTGGGGTTTATTGTCATCAGATCGTCCACAAGTTTTTCCTTGAAATCTGTCCCCTTCCTGATATGCCGTCTCAGGTCCCCGTCGGTCAGGATGCCCAGGAGGTGGGTTTCTCTGTCCGTTATAAATATGAAACCAAGGTTCTTTATGTCCATTTGTTCAATGGATTCAAGTGCAGATGTCCTCAAAAACACTACCGGTATATCGCTGCCGCCAATCATGACATCCTTTACCCTTGCCATCAGCCTTTGCCCGAGGTGTCCTCCAGGATGAAATTTAAAGAAATCTCTTTCGGTAAATTCCATTTTTTCGACAAGGACAACAGCCAGGGCATCCCCCATGGCTAATGTAGCGGTGGTGCTTGATGTGGGTGCAAGACCGAAGGGACATGCTTCTTTCTCCACACTCACGTCTATAGCCACATCGCTGTGTCTTGCAAGAGTTGAGTTCATGTTTCCTGTAAAGGCGATAAGGGATAGACCGATGTCTTTTACGCTCAGGATTAACGTGATCAATTCACTCGTTTCGCCACTGTTGGATATGGCAAGCATCACATCATCCCTGGTTACGATGCCAAGGTCTCCATGCAATCCCTCTACCGGATGGAGAAAGAGGGCCGGTGTTCCCGTGCTTGTCAGGGTTGCCACTATCTTCTTCCCCACGAGACCTGACTTTCCAATTCCTGTCACGATTACTCTGCCTTTAGTCTCGTGTATGATTTCAACGGCCCTGGAAAAACTGGTGTCGACTCTGTCAATGAGATTCAGGATGCTTTCCGCTTCTACCTGGAGAACTTCTTTTGCCTGTTTTATCGAATCGGTCATTTGGAAAATACCCTATCTCTAATTCGGACAAGCCGGAACCAAAAAGGTTTATATTTGATTAAAAACCATTTTCCTACTTCTCGTTCGTACTATATATGAGCAAGCAAACGAACACAAGACATAGAAATCTTTTACAGCCTCGTAATCGTTCACGGTTTACAGTTATTGGTTCACGGTTGAAAAAACAGAGGATTGAAATCAATATCCAAAATGCCTCAATCGTCGGGTCTCGTTCATCGAGCAGCGCCAGTGGTTACATAGTTTATTGGAAAAACTGTGAACCGACAACAGTGAACGGTTACACAAAAGCTAACGAATGATAACGGATTGCACCAGCTTTTCCAGTTTTTCTTTTATATTGCCGATTTCCTCGTCGGTATGGGTACCTTCGTTCATAAACCCGGGGTCCAAGGTTTTTGAGGGCACAAATTTTTGCAGTACATGGCATCTGGCCCCACCTGTAAGAATGCCTATCTTTTCTATGTCTGTTCCTGTCAGAAGGGATTTCACGATGGTTGTCCTGAATTCATAATCGATGCCGGAGTTCATTATCAGCTTTATACTCTCCTCGATATCTTCAGGGACTATGGAAGCTCTGGTAACTTCTCCATATTTCTCAAGTGGTGCCTTGACGTCCATGGCTATATAATTCAAGAGGTTACCATCGATCAGTTTTCTCAGAACCTCCGGAAACGATCCATTTGTATCGATCTTGACCATATAGCCCAGCGATCTTATTCGTTTTATGAATTCAATAAGATCGGGTTGTAATGTGGGCTCTCCCCCGGTGATATTTACAGCGTCAAGCTTGCCCTTCCGCTTTTCGAGAAAGCTGAAAACCTCATCATCTGTCTTGGTTTCCCTGTACAGTGAAGGTATTACAAGTTCCGGATTGTGACAGTACGGGCACCTGAAATTGCATCCCTGTGTAAATACAGTGGCACATATTCTGCCCGGATAATCAATTAAAGAAAACCTTTGTATGTCTCCAATTTTCACCAGATTATACCCGGAATACCTTTCTGGTCTTGAACTCTGCCTGCTTTCCTTTGTTCCACTGTTTTACCGGACGCAGATAACCGACCACGCGGGAAAAGACTTCACAGGGTGCCTCACATGTCGGACATGTATACTGCTCCCCATTAAGATAACCGTGATTCGGACACACGCTGAAGGTTGGAGAAAAGGTAAAGTAAGGAAGGTGATATTTGTCACAGACTCGGCGAACCAGCTCTTTTACTGCGGAAGGATCCTCAATGCGTTCACCCGCGTAGATGTGGAAAACCGTTCCACCTGTATATTTGGTCTGGATCTCATCCTGGAGATCCAGCGCTTCGAAAACGTCATCGGTGAGGTTTACGGGAAGCTGTGTAGAGTTGGTATAGAACATCTCCGCATTACCGCCTCCGTTTTTGGTGGCGCAGATAATATCCGGATATTTCTCTTTGTCTTTCTTGGCGAGGCTGTAAGATGTTCCCTCTGCCGGAGTTGCCTCAAGATTGTAGTTATTCCCGGTCTCCTCCTGGAATTCAAGCAGCCTGTTTCTCATGAAATCGAGTATTCTTTCGGTGAATTTCTGTCCTTCGGGATCGGCTATATCCTTTCCTATGAAGTTGAGACACGCCTCATTCATTCCCACGAGACCTATTGTGGAGAAGTGGTTTTTCCAGTATTCCCCGAAACGTTTTTTCACATCTCTGAGATAGTATTTTGTATAGGGATACAGATCCCTGTCGGTGAATTTTTCGAGTACTTTCCTTTTTATTTCAAGGCTTTCCTTTGCCAGGGTCATAAGATGGTCCACCCGTTTGACAAATTCATCTTCCGTTTTTGAAAGATATCCGATTCTTGGCATGTTGATTGTTATTACACCGACAGAACCGGTCAGGGGATTGGACCCGAAGAGACCGCCTCCTCTCTTTTCAAGCTCTCTGTTATCTATCCTCAGCCTGCAGCACATGCTTCTTGCATCTTCCGGATTCATATCGGAATTGACGAAATTTGAGAAGTAGGGCACTCCATATTTTGCCGTCATTTCCCATAAGTATTCGAGATCGGGATTATCCCAGTCGAAATCCTTAGTGATATTATATGTGGGAATCGGGAAGGTAAAGACACGCCCCTTGGCGTCCCCCTCTGCCATCACCTGGAGGAAGGCCTTGTTGAACATGACCATTTCCTCCTGGAACTCACTGTATGTTTCATTCTGTGGTTTCCCACCGATGATGACGCCCTGGTCAGCATAGTACCTCGGCACCTTTACATCCAGCGTGACATTGGTAAAGGGTGTTTGGAAGCCCACGCGCGTTGGAACATTTATATTGAAGATAAATTCCTGGAGGGCCTGTTTTACTTCTTTGAACCCGAGCTTATCGTATCTTATAAAGGGTGCAAGAAGTGTGTCGAAATTTGAGAATGCCTGCGCGCCTGCCGCCTCTCCCTGAAGCGTATAGAAAAAATTGACTACCTGGCCAAGGGCGCTGCGAAGATGTCTCGCAGGTTTGCTCTCCACTTTTCCGGAAGCTCCCTGGAAACCTTCCATCAGGAGGTCATGCAGATCCCACCCCACACAATAGACGGAGAGAATGCTGAGATCATGAATATGAAAATCTCCATTAATCTGGGCATTTTTAATCTCATCGGGATATATCTTGTTTAACCAGTAGACCTTACTTACTTCGGAAGAGAGATAGTTGTTCAAACCCTGGAGTGAATAATCCATATTGCTGTTTTCATTTATCTTCCAGTCAAGCTTTTCCAGGTACTGATCTACAAGATCAACCTCCATTTTGTTGGTAATTTCTCTCAGTCTCGCATGCTGATCTCTGTATATGATATATGATTTGGCGGTCTTGCGGTACGAAGAGCCAAGGAGCACCTCTTCAACTATATCCTGTATCTCTTCAACGGTCATAATCTTATTGTCGAAGAGTTTCTCAGCCAGGTTCAGTACCTTTATCGTAAGCTTTTTCGCTTCTCTTTCACCGAATTCATCGGTTGCCACCCCCGCCTTTGCGATAGCGCTTGTGATGTTTGCCGCGTCAAACCTGGCAAGATGTCCGTCTCTCTTTCTTATCTTGCTGCGCATGAATTATCCCCCCCACTCTCTATTATATAAACACAACATATTGTGGTTGAAGGATAGTACCAATACTATATATTGTCAAGGGGAATTTTTTGCAGGATGCAACATTGTGAAAAAAGAGTTGAAGGCAAGCCATTTTATTCGATAAAAAAATAGAAGAGTGCGTAATATTTTTACAGATTGTGGAAAAGGGGAAAAGAGACAAGGTATAGGGTGTATGGTGCGAGGTGGGAAGATGCATGGTGTACGGGGGAGGGATGAGCTGATGGGCGGGTGTCCTTTGTTTTTAACTCTGAACTGATAACTGTAACCCGTAAACTGTTACAAAACACAGTTGTTGTAAATAAAGACTCTTAAAAGCTTGACTATCCCATATAGCTCGTAATAATAAAGCTTCTAATGCAATTAACTGGAGGGAAACAAAATTGATTCCAAGATATTCAAGAAACGAAATGACTTATATCTGGAGCGCTGAGAAACGGTTCCAAAAGTGGCTGGACATAGAGATCCTCGCGTGCGAGGCACTTGCCGCCAATGGGCAAATACCGTTAAAATCGCTTGATAACATTAAGAAAAAGGCCGGTTTCGATGTGCAAAGAATCGACGAAATTGAGAAAACGGTTAAGCACGATGTGATCGCTTTTCTTACCTCTGTTTCGGAAAGGGTAGGGGAGGACGCGAGATACATACACATGGGTCTTACTTCTTCCGATATCCTGGATACATCCCTTGCCGTTCTCCTAAAAGAGGCGTCAGAGTTGCTTATCGTGGACCTGGATAAGTTGCTGGTTGTCCTGAAAGACAGGGCGTTTGAATATAAAGATACCATTATGATTGGAAGATCACATGGAGTACACGCGGAGCCGATCACCTTCGGTCTCAAGATGGCCCTCTGGTATCAGGAGATGAAAAGGAACAAGGCGCGGTTAATCAGCGCTAAAAAAACGATCAGCTGCGGGAAAATAGCGGGGGCTGTTGGCACCTTCTCCTTTATCGATCCGGGTGTTGAAAAATATGTATGCAAAAAACTGGAATTGACAGCTGCACCCATATCCACGCAGATTGTCCAGCGGGACAGGCACGCCGAGTTTTTTTCAACCCTTGCCATAACGGCTTCTTCCATTGAAAAATTTTGCACGGAGATAAGACATCTCCAGAGAACGGAAGTCAGAGAGGCAGAGGAATTCTTCTCTCCGGGCCAGAAGGGATCTTCGGCGATGCCCCATAAGAGAAACCCTGTGCTTTCAGAGAACCTCTCCGGCCTTGCGAGGCTTATGAGGTCATACGCGCTTGCGTCCATGGAAGATGTGACCCTCTGGCACGAACGGGACATAAGTCATTCTTCCGTTGAAAGGATTATCGCTCCTGATGCCACGATACTCCTTGATTTCATGCTGAGCAGGTTTACCGATGTCATGAAGAACCTTCTTGTGTATCCGGAAAGGATGATAGCCAATCTTAATATGACCAGGGGTTTGGTCTTTTCGCAGATGGTGTTGTTGAAATTTATTGAAAAAGGAATGTCGAGGGAAGATTCATATGCGATTGTCCAGAAGAGTGCCATGAAATCGTGGAGCGAAGATCTGGACTTCAAACAACTGCTCCTCGAAGATGAACAAGTTATGTCGTACCTGAACAGGGAAGATATCGAGAACGTGTTCAGACTGGAAAATTTTCTTGGACATATAGATTTCATATTTGACAGGGTATTTGGAGGGGAAGATGAAGACGCTTAGGATAGTCCTGATAATGTTTTTCCTGGTGGGAATTTTTGGGTGCAGTTATGTGAAGGAATATATTGAAATTGCCGATAACGATACCATCTCAGGAGAATATTTTAACGTACTGAACAAGTGCACAAGAGAGAAGACATTATATTCCGAGTTCGAAACAAGTATTAGCGTTGTCGCCACGTGGAAGAACAGAGAATTTATGGACGCGTACCTCTCGGAATATTCCAGGCTCTATCTTCTGACTGATGCGGATAAAAAGCAAAGGAGAGAAATACTCTCTGATACATCGTCCGGTCTCAGGGAGTTCCTGTTTTACGCGTATATTCCTGACAGGGACACCAACGATTTCTCAAAGCCTGATTCCATCTGGAAGGTATTTTCCTTCGGTGAAGGAGGAAAGAGGCTGGAACCTCTGGATATAAGAGAGATTGACAGTACACCTCTTGTTACAAAATTTTTCCCCTATGTGAAACCCTATGGAAAATTCTACAGTGTGAAATTCTCTAATCCGACACTTTCAGGGAAGAATGATCCAGTGCCAACAGATGGACCGGCACTTATTTTCACAGGCGTGCTTGGAAAGATGGAACTGAAATGGGCCGGCGGTAAGGGCCGGTAATCGCCTTTTCGGTTAATCCCATGATGGTTCGTGGCCACAACATCTTGTGGTGCTTTCTGCTTGACATACAAATTGAGATACACCTATACTCCCTCGAACTGGAAGGGAAGCCATTGCTGTTTGTGTGTCTGGAGCAGCAGATTTCTTTTGGAAACAGAGTGTAGAAGGAGGCAATATTGGAAGATAACATCGGATACCTGATGGATAGTAAAGAAGAAAATGTCCGATTGGATATGAAAACGGATTCAAATGCTGTCCGTGAACAGGCCATGTGGTGTGGCATAAAACCGGGAATGCGGGTGCTCGATGCGGGGTGCGGGCCGGGAATAACGACATCCATCCTGTATGATATGGTCCAGCCGGGTGGGACGGTGGTCGGCATAGACTATTCGAAAGACCGAATAAAATATGCGAGGGAACATTATGGCAGAGATGGCGAGGTGGACTTTCATATTCGTGATTTGACGGGAGATCTTGCTGGTATAGGACAATTCGATGTCGTGTGGGTCCGTTTTGTGTTGGAATATTTCCGTGCTGAAAGCCCGGATATTGTAAAAAAACTTGCAAGTCTCCTCAGACCCGGCGGGTTTCTCTGCCTGCTGGATCTTGACCACAACTGTCTCAACCACTATGAGTTGCCGCCTCAGATGACGAATTTATTGCACAGGTTTATGGAAAAGCTGGATGACGAATATAACTTTGACACCTATGCGGGCCGGAAGTTGTACTCTTACCTCTACGACCTTGGATTGGAAGATATACAGATGAACCTTGTAGCGCACCGTCTTTCCTATGGGGGAGGTGATGATCAGGATATTTTCAACTGGGTCAAAAAGATGGAGATGGCGACCACGAGGTTTAGTGGTCTCTTTGACGATTATCCGGGCGGCAGCAAGGCCTTCTCTGAAGAATTCGAGAGATTTCTCCATGATCCCAGGCGCTTCACCTATACCGCTATGATACTGTGCAAGGGAAAAACACCTGGAGAAATTGCGTCAATGGCGCTCGCCGAAAACGAATAAGGAAAACTGATCCTGATTGTAGAGCCTATCGGGATCAGTTTGAAATTATTAACGTGGATACCCCGCTTTGTAACTGGTGTAAATAGAACCTCTTAAGATGCCCTGCTCTTTTGGGGGTATTCCACTGTCATACCTGCTCGAGATAAAATCCCCTTTCTTCGAAGAGCTTCAGGCAGGCATCCACAACTTCCGGATCGTAGAGGGTATCTCTACCCTGTCGTATTTCTTTTAATGCCTCGGCTATACCGAGAGATGGCCTATAGGGTCTGTCGGTTGCCATGGCTTCCACTACATCCGAGACCGTTATAACCCTTGCCTCCATCAGGATGTCATTACCGGAAAGCCCGCCTGGATAACCCGAACCATTCATCTTTTCATGATGCTGGCGCACGATCTGGGCAACCGGGTACATGAATTCGATATTCTTTAAGATATTGTAGCCTACTTCAGGATGGGTTTTTATCATGCGGAATTCGATATCGGTCAGTTCTCCGGGTTTGCTGAGGATTTCCGCCGGAATATTTATCTTCCCGATATCATGGATCATGGCGGCCATTCGAATACCGCTGATCTGATCTTCCTTTAAATTCATCTCTTCGGCGATGGCAACGGCGATATCCATTACCCTTCTTTGATGACCCGATGTGTAGGGATCTCTCGATTCCACAATGAATGCCATAGCGTTCACCGTGTTTTGCAGAGCGGATTCCAGCATCTTAACGTTCTTTTCAATGTCGGTAATATCTTTTATGGTTCCAATCGCCCCTGTGACTATACCAGTTGCATCAAGGTTTGGAGAAGCGCTTATATTGAAGACACGCTCACCGCCGTCTCTGGTGAGAAGTACACCCGTAAAGCCCTTGAGGGCTTCCTTGTCACTCCTTACTCGTTTGAAATGACGTGAAAAACGACTGACGTCTTTTTTCCTGACGAAGTCTATAAAATATTTTCCGATCACTTCTTCTTTTTTGTAGCCCAGTATTTTCTCCCATGCGGGATTGATGTAGTCGAATGCTCCGTCGGCATCCAGTGTATAGATGATGTCCGGCGCGTTTTCTCCCAGGGCCCTGAATTGTTCCTCACTCTGTCTGATTTTCTGGTATGTCTTGGCGTTGTTTATACTGATGCCGATCTGGGGCGCTATACCCATAAGGAGATTTATATCGCTCTGGCTGAAGGGTTTCTTTCTTGATTGCAGGTTTTCCACGGCCAGTATCCCCTCCGACCGTCCTTCATATATTATGGGCACGCAGGCAAATGATTTAACTCCCAGCATTTTCATAAATTCGCGTGTCTTCGTCGTAACCTTCTCTTTGATCTTATCAACATTGTCTATCAGAAAGGGTTTCTGATCTCTGAAAGTCACCACAAACGGTCCACGTGACTGGGGTTTGTCCAAGTGGAAGGTTGTATGTCGCACGATGTTTTCAAGCTCGGGGCTGTATCCGTATCCTGTGGCGTATGCAAGATGGAGCCTCTCTTCGTCGGCAAGCATTATCGCTCCGCGGTCGAAATCGAGACGTTTCTGGAGGATGTCCATAGTGAAGGAGAGGAGCTGATCGATATTCAATATGTTCGATGTGCCTTGGCCTATCTCTTGGACAAGAAGGGCGTTGTTGTAGAGGGCGTTGGTCTGTTCAAGAAAGTCGCCGGCAATTTCGCTGTCGTTTTTGAGTTTTGAATGAAGCTCTTTCTTCTCAAGATGTTCCGAATAGGCGTAAATGCCCGTCGTGAGGAGAGAACATGAAACTGCCAGGATTGCCCAGTGCAGGATCGGCAGTATGAAGAAAAGACCGAGACACGCTATGATGTTGAGGACTATCGAGTAGTTGCGGATGCGCGTCCATATGAATG